>Ga0214542_1001287_pt1 | contig 51102 bp, 21 predicted proteins | sample CNSS1metaG_FD_160096 | JGI IMG/M metagenome (GOLD analysis project Ga0214542, IMG submission 160096) | Root nodule microbial communities from cowpea collected in UCLA plant growth center, Los Angeles, California, USA - CNSS1 | ecosystem: Host-associated > Plants > Roots > Nodule | place: USA... | reverse complement strand
ATAAATGGCGGAACAACATTGGGACTAAGGTCCATATTTTTTTTTACATTTATATAATTTAATATATGATTTTAAATATTTTTTTTTTCAATTTTATTATTTTAATAAATATTTACACATTTATATTTATATATATAAAAAAGTTTTCCTTTTCCATTTATTTTTCAATTTAATCTTTTAAATATTTTTTAAATAAAAATAATTATTTTATCAATATTATTTTTTAAATGGTTATTTGTTTAATTTAAGCATTTTTTATTTTTTAAAATTGAATCATTATAAATGAAAATTAATTATACTAAAATTATAAAAATTATTTATATTTAATTTTATAATTATAATAATAATAATTGTAATTTTATTATTTTTTATTATAATAAAAAAAGTAAATACAATGTTTTGACTAGTTTATATAAAAATTTTAGAATTATTCTTTTGGTTTTTATTCTCATTCAAAAATATTAAGTTGGTTATCTAGTTTTTTTTAATCTTAATTTGGTCCGAATTTTAAAAAATTATGTAATTTTGTCATTTTTCGTTAAATTTATTGAATCAAATCAAGAATTTTTCATCAAAATTGAAGTTGTAAATGATTTGCTTTGTTGGTGTAATTTGCATAACCGTAGTATCAATTTTGATGAAAAATTCTTATTCCCCTTCAAGAAATTTAACGAAAAAAATAAAATTGCATTAATTTTTATAAAATCGAGACCCAATTGAAATTAAAAATTACTATAGGACCAACATGATATTTTTAGACAAAAAAATAGATCAAAGAATAATTTAACCAAAAGTTTGGCATCCGCAACATATTGCATGAAGTTCTGCCACTATATATTTTTATATAAGGTTTAACTTTGTCTTTTTAATCTAATGTGAGATTTTTTGATTCAGACTTGGACTATTTCCAATATATATATATATATATATATATATTAAAAATATATCTTTTATTTTTTATTTTTTTTTTATTTTAAATAAAATATAAGAGTATTATTTATTTTTAATTTTTTTATTTCTTTTCGATTTTCATGGGAAGTTTGTAACCACCACACTCTTCCCTCTTCTTTTTTTTCATAGTATACAAACTATTCACCATGAAACTAAGATATTTTTAAGTATCCATTTCTAATTAGATATAGATAAGATGTAAATTCATAATAATTGTCATGTCAATAAAAAATTTAATCTCTTACTTGTATTACTTCATATTTATTTCCAAGTATATGTAGGAAATTTTAATAGAAAGATAATATCCACTTTATGTAGCATTAACCCAAAAAGTAGAATATTCTGGATGGATGGGATCTTTAATAGGTTGAATGAACCAAGTCCAATTTTGTAAGGTCAATGTTTGTAAAAGACGATGGAGAGTATAAAATTAGAAAATAGTACAAGAGGTTCATAAGCATTAAATTATTATTCATCTTAAGTCAGGGTAATGTTTATGTGTGATCATGTGTGATATATACATGTGAGTTGAATCTTTTAAACAATTTGCAGAGTATCTCTTTCTAAGAAATTGGCTACTGATTTCGTGCTCTACTATCGAGTTCATTTGAAATTTTTATTGTAAAGAATCTATAATTTTTTTGTCCTCTATGATTCAACTTTTTTATTCAAATTATATATGTATGTATGCATTATAATATTTTTAAATTCATTAAGAAATTATTGATTTTCTAAGAAAACATAAATTTTATTATGTTGTTTTTGTTAACTACCAATCTTTAGAATTAAGATATAAATAACTCTTTTACCCATAAATATAGAGTTAATTTTCATTTAAGGAAAAAAATATGTTTCTCTGTTTTTTTTTTTTTTCCACGAGTCATGTAATGTAAGGATCTAAAATATTGTTAATTAGGAGTATCACATTTTATTTAATTTTCTTTATATTTTCTCTAAAACTCTTATCATCCTGTTTTTTTTTTTTTTGAAAATTAGAGATCACCATAGAAACGCAGACACAACAGAAAAATTTTAACCAATCACAATATTTTTTTTTAAATAAATTCATATTTACATGCATCTGTTATAGAGTTCATGTCACTGCTGCTAATATAAGATCTTAAAAGTCACGCGCATGGATATAAAGTTACATATTTTTATTTTTTGTATTGAAATATATTATGATTATTATTTAATTGAAAACATAAAAAGAATAAATACCCATTTCAAATATATATATATATATATATATATATATATATATATATATATATGACTTAACATGATTTTATAAGAAAATATGTACAAATTGTGCTTCATTCATATATTAATTTTTTATTCACTATATAAAATTGTGAAATACTTAATTTACATGAAATTTAGCATGTATGTTTAATTATTAAAATTAAAAATAAACTACTAATTTATAACTCGATACTCCTGCTCCCAACAAAATTCATCTCCCCTTTGAAAAAATTACAAATAACTTAATTTTTTAGTACAGTTTGTAGAAAAGAATTTACAATGTAAACAAAATTAATATTATATTTCTATCGGTATTTTCAATGAAAAATTAAATATAATATTAATTACTATATTTAAGTTATGCTCTTAATTTAACAAAATGTTTTAATTATTTTATACACTTTTTCTTAACTATGGGAGAAAGAACACATAAATTAAATTAAAAAAAAGAAGAAAATACTAATTATATTTCCACGCCTATATATACTACAACAATATGAAATTAGCAAAAGATATGAGACATTAATTTTTTTCTACTTAATAATATTAAATACATTTAGTTATGTATATTTATATTATAATAATAATAATAATAATAATAATAATAATAATAATAATAATAAACATTTACTAGTCAATAAATCATACATCACAATTTACGCTTAAACTATCCAACATAAAATCGCAACAATGTTCAATTAATTACATTGCAATGAAACAAAACAATATAACTTTTTAACTATATTTCTTACATATTTATCACTCCATTATTTATAAACTTTTGAATTTGGGAGAAAAAAAAGTCTATCTAAAACGAGAAAATAAAGACATATTTATGTTGTAAAAAGGATATTTTGAAGCATATTTAATTTTTGAAAAGAAAAAAGTATTAAACTAAAATTTGATAATGATGAATATTTGAGGGAAAGAGAATAGAATTAAAAAAAGAAAAACAAGATAAGGATGGTTGAGGGGTGAAGAAGGAAGGTAATAAATGCAAAAAGTTGAGAGCTACTGTCTCTTCTGCTTCTAAACGTTTCCAATATCAAAGCCAAATCCAAAGTATCACTTTTCTGTGGGTCGCCAAAAGAGGAAAGGACTAATGTTTCACGCGTCACCCTTTTCTCATTAATTTCTCTTTCCACCTTCACACGTAACAACCCCGTTTTCTCCCTTTTCTCACAATTCTCCATTTTGATGGAAAAATATTTACACAAATCAAAAAAATAAAACTAAACTCTCTCATTGAAATCTAATTTTCATAATCTGAAACAAACATGTTGATCTTAATTCTTATAAATTTTTAGAATAAAAAAAATTATTATTTAAATAATAAAATAGTATATTCTTATAATCATGTCACATGATGTGTCAAAATAACCATTATATATTTAAATGAAAGCAATGATCTCAAAAGGTATCAATGATGTATCCACAAAGGACCACACATGGCTAAGAGTTAGACTACTTCATTTTAGTTGCATTTTTCTTTTATTAAATCGAACTTAAAAAGTACGCTTCTAAGTTTAGAAAGATTTTAATTTAAAGTCAACATTTTGTGCCAAATGGATTCTTTTTTCACGTCTTCTGTAACAAATTTTTTAATCTTTCCTTTTCCACCATTTTTTAATGATTATAACATTATATTTTATTATATTTGTCCTAATATTCGAATTCAATAAATCTATTAGTTTAACTTTTTTATATATTTTTCATTTTTACATATAAAAAATAAAATAAAACCTTTATAACTAATTTAGCTTCAACCTAATGTTATATTATTCCCATTTTTATTTAGATGATGAATACTCGTTGACGAGATATTTGAAAGAGTTGACTTTGATAATAATCCAATGAAGAATTTTAATAGTATTAAGAGTTTATTTTCCATAAATTATCGGTACAAAATTTTCTATGGATACATTTAACAGAAATTACTTTATTATTTCATAATGCTAGTGAATAACATAGACAATTATAGGTAAAAATGTCATTGATGAACATAAATTAAACTCTAATTTAAATATTTTTAAATTTTTTTAAATAATCCCAATAACTATTAAACAATTAGTATATATCTATGATGCATAGGTACGATATGTGTATCAGATACGACACGTATCCGATACGTCGATACCTTTATTTTGAAAATAATATGGTACGATACATAGATACATAATATATGAATATTGAAAATGTATAAAAACATAATAAATATATGATTGTTATTGTGTGAATCCAAATTAAAATTATATGTACTAAAGTTGTCAACATAAAAAATATAAGTTATTGTCATCATAAAAGTACTATTACAAAAAAACTCTTAAATAATAACCAATTTTAGTAACAAAAAATATGTTAGAAACCGATTTTCTAATTAGAGACCAATTATTTTAGTAGCCAAAACTTTAGAAACTAAATCATAATAAAAACTATTTTAATTATCAATTTAGAGACAAATTATAATTTTTTGGAACTATTTTAGTTGTCAATAATTTTTAATTTTTAAATTGACACCTAAATTGGGCACTATATAATGGCTAATTATTTTTTGTCAATAAAATTAGTTATTATTCAAAAAGTTTCTTGTAGTGTACTACGATTTTATAAATTAGATACTTTATTGATAAGTATCGATAAAGTATCCTAAAATATCGAACACGAATACGTATCGGACACAGATACGTGACCCAAGTTGAAGTATCAGTGCATCATAGGTATATATCTTCAACTTATTAAAACTTATTCATTTGATTATTTGTTAACATTTGTTATCAAATAGTATATCATAACACAATATTCAATTTCATGATAATTTTTAGTTATTACGGCAAGGAATATAACATAATAACTTCTCTTATGTTATGAATGAATACCGACAACATTAAACTTATTAAACTTGAAAAAGAAAATTCATTCACGTCTCTTATTGGTTGCATTGAAATTATTATTATTATTATCATTATTTATAAGTTTTTTTTAATCAAACATTTTTTACTTTTAACTGATAATGACACTAGTACAAAAATTATTTTTCACATCGGTTATTTAAAGTCAATTACAATAATTTTGTATCCGATATAAATACTACCGATATAATAAGTACAATGACTTTTACATTGGTTGTAAGATAACCGATGTAATATATAACATTGAAGTGAAAAATAAATTATTTATCCTTGAGGAGAGAGAGCACACAACATTTTCCAGCAATTCATCATCCTTAATTCTCCCTCCTCCATTCATTTAGAAAGTACAAAAAAAAAGAAGATAGATCAAAGGTTAAAGAGTACAAATATTTTTTAAAGCATGAAAAGTTCTTACACAAAAAGGCACAATACCAACAATATTTGAAACCTTAAACTCTAAGGTTATAAGTCTTTATTAGGCTATACGAAGAAGAAGTCAAAAACCCACCTTCCTAACATCAGGGGCGGTTATTGAAACAAGAGAACCACATTCCTAATCGGGACATCAGATACGATCCGAGTGAGACAGGAAGATGTGAGACTAAATGAGAGAGATAACGAGATATACTCCAAAAAAATGGGTCATGAGAGACGACGAGAGAGACTCTATGGTGGGTCGCAAACAACGACGACAAGAGAAGATTCAAAACGTCTAGAAATCGCAATGTAGAGAACAATAACACTACAAGCAAAAAAAAAGGAACAAATGAGAAAGTGGAGTGAAAAAAGCTTCAAAAGGTTGTCATGGAGTAAGGGTGAAACAATAAGGACAACATGTGAAAAGAGAAATGTGAAATATATATGCAGGGCGGGTATGAAAACATAAAATCTTATATCGCTTCTTAGTCTTAAGCGATGTAATATTTTTTTTTTTTTTTCCTTTTAATTTGAAAAACATATTACGTTGGTTTCACAAACTAAATTATGTATTATCTTTAATTTTTTTATTTTTCAGAAAAGAAAAAAAAATATAACATTGGCTTGATAAACAACATATGTAATATCCTTTTATTAAACCAATTCAAGAATTGATCAACATAAAGTTGTACTCATAATTACATTATGGTACCATGTTTTTATTTCACATCTTTTACTAAAGTCTAGATGTAAAATATTGCTGTAATTTCTATGTTTTTCAATAGTATAGTGAGTTTTCTCTTATAAGTTTTGATCGATAAGAATATTCTAATTTAAATATACTGTTTTAAGGTTATTTATTTAATTTTTTCATTTTATTTAGGTACATATATTTTTAATCTGTATACCGAAATATTAAAATTAATTATTATTTTTAACCAAATGTAAAAATTAAAACAAAACTAACTTTAGACTTAAATAGAGGTTCATATGTTTAATGGTATATATTGAAATTAAAAATTAATATTTTAAAGTAAGGTCTATCTTTCATACAAGTGACACATGAATTATCTATCATATGAGTAACAATGATTATAATTAATGGAATTAACTTTCTATTGTAACAATTTAAGTGACACATGAATTATCTATTATTTTTTCATACTTGTAAAGATAAATTATATGACTACATATATATTTTAGAAACAGGAAATACTATTAACATTAAATTTAGTAATAATTTTATAAAAGTAAATCTCGTATGAAGATCCAAGTGATCTAATTTTTAGGTTATATAACTAATAATTTTAAAATAAGGATTGACTACGTTTGAAAGGATATTAAGACAGTTGGTTTGTTAAAAAGATATATAAAAATAATGTCTAAAATATAATATTACAATTTTACAATACTAAAAGAAGAAAAATATGAATTTATAAATTCGTAACACTCAAAATATATAAAAAAAAGTTTAAATAAAACGTGATATCATACTTAAATTGAATGTTTTATAATGTATATCAAGTGATGGCATGTACTTGTGTATTATGAAAAGGAAAATAATAAAAAGTCTAGAAGGGGTTTTTTAAAAAAGTAAAAATTTTAATTTATTAAATGTTTTATTAACTTTTGAAGTAATTATTTGACTGATTTACCTGTTTTTCTTTCTTATCCATGGACATGTTTATTATGATTTTGATAATATGGGATGAAAGTTGTGAAAAAAAGAAGAAGAAGAAAACTATCTTAAGATATTAGATTCAATTTAGATTCGAGACATGATTTTGATTTGGATCAATATATTTTATTCGATACAGACTGATTATGACGTTATAAGGATCTCAAAGCTGAATCGAACAATATTAATCACATTTAACATATTAAGAGAATTGATTCTTCCATAAAAATAGTATAAAAAAAAAGAAAATTGATGTTGAAATTATCCTATGATTCATGACTCCGTCATTTCACACGTTTTATTGTCAAATATTTTTTTTTCTTAGCCTCTCTCAACCTCCCACAAGATAGAGGTGGCAACTTCTCCCCCCACATGCCAAGAACAAAGATGAATTCAAAATCTTTGTTTTCTTTTCATTTACTTTATCCATATATATATATCATTAACATTGTTAAATTCATTGTCAACAAAAATCTTTCATGTGAGCATATATCAAAGTTAGATTACATGTTATTTTTATTTTAGATATTTTATATTGAGGAGATCTAAAACTATTTTATAATATATTAATGGAACAACTTTTATTTCACAAGTGATTTTTGTAATTATAAGATAATTTTATGATTTGCACTAATAAGATTTGATGAATTTGTCGTATTATCTTTTATTAAGTGGCTATTGAACCATATATAAATATCTAATTTTACATATAAGATATAGGGAGGGAGGGAATTGAACATTCCACCTAAATTAAAAAGGTTAAATCAAATTACACTGCAAAATAATTTAATTATGTTTAAAAATTTTGATTTCATACAATTAAAAAATATTTTTCTTAAATTTATTCATTTATTTTTCTTGAGAGTAATATTTAAGTTTATCTACAATATTTTTGAAATACTAGTATTAAATAAACTAGGATCCGAAAGAAGTAGTAGTTAATTTAAAAAGAAAAAAGAAATCTCATTTTACACATCTGTGTTTGTGGTTGTAAATGAGAAGAGATAATATTACCCGAGAATAGAGAACGTAACTATCAATCTTTCTATTGTTTGGGCTTTTATAGGACGAAAATGAAAAATAAAAGTTAGTTAAGAGTTTTACCTTTTCCAACCACTCCTGAAAGGAAAAGAGAAAAAATGAAGTTCACGTATTATTTAAAACATAAACTATTCCAATGACGTATTTTTTCAATTTTATTTAATTTCAAACACTTATGTCACTGGACACACCTTCCAGATTGTACACAACCAAAAGTGAAAACTAAGTATTCTTTTGATTTTTCCTAGACGAAATAAATTGTTACGAGTCATACATAAAACATGTTCCAACCACTTTTGGAAGGGAAAACAGTCTTCGTTCTATTTTTCCTGATTATTTTTTTGCTACGGGTCATATCCAAAACATGTTCCATCCACTTTTAGAAGGAAAAGTATATATATTGGTTAAAGGACAAACCTATCTTAATTGTCACTATTTTTTTTTTTAATTTTGAGTATTTATGCAATCGGACATGCATGCATATATTTTTTTTACAGAACGTTTATTTCTGAAGAAAATAACCTAGTAAATAAAAGGTAAAAAAAGAATTCAAGAAAAGAGAGGATGAAAATGATTTATATTGTTGGTGAAGGTTTTGTTTTGTTTTGTTAGAAGAAAGAGAGGGTAGTCCCCACCGGGGAGGGGTATGACGCCATGGCAACCGTGTGTGTGAAGATGAAAGGGAAGCTGAGAGAGAGCAATGAGTAGAAAAAAATGGTTGTGACATGAATGAAGCGCGGAGGAAGCAAAGGGTGTGGAAAAGAGACAAATGAGGAGAGAGAGAGAAAAGTGATGCAGCGGTGGGTGCGTATAAAGGTAGAAGTAGTTGTGAACTCGAAAAACGCGAAAAGTGCGAGAGAGGTAAAGAAAATAAAGTAGGGGGTGGAGGGCGTGCGTTACAAAAAGGAACTATGATGATTCATTATTTTTTGGGTTTCTGTAAGCTTTTCTTAAAAAGTTGTTTGGTGTGTCTGTGGCTAAGCTACCCTCTGTCATATAAAGTTGGGAATCCCAAAAGCTCCTTCTATTATTATTTATTTATTTATATATCCCCTCCCTCACACTTCCATAATCACCATTATCATTAGCCTTACACCACTCCTTATCATTTCTTATCTTCAAATGCCTTCTTTCTTTTTCTTATGCTTTTCTTAACACATATTGGGAATGACTAACAAACATTTTTAACTTAATTATTTTAAATCTTCTCGCTTTTAATTATTTGGACTTAATTAATACAAACTGACGTTCAACATTTTACCTTTCATTTAATACATTAGCGATTCCTGTGATTAAATTATGTTAATGGAACGATTATTGATTCAAGATCTTGTATATTTAATTTGTACCATTAATCGGACATACACTTTTATGCTTTTATTTCGTAAAGGAACATATCCGTACATAATGCAGAATAACTTTTTGATATGGATACCAATTAATGATCCCATACATGGATGGATACATACATACAAGCTCAGAACGATTTTATTTTTATTTTATGTTTGGGTCTTCACATCCCATTAAGTAGAATACATGGAACGTTAAAAGAGTGAAGGGATTTGCCAGATGTGATCGTACCTTATGCAAAATATTCAAAATATTAAACAACTGTTATTTTAGAATAAATAAGAGGAATGTGTTGTTTCTTTATTTATTTATTAAAGGGAGCAATTATTTATTTGAGAGTGAATGATGAAAATAATAATTTTGGTATTTTATTTTAGTTTTTGGAAGAGGTTAAAAATGAGAAGAAGGTGTAATACGAGGTCGTTTTCTTATTTAAAGAAGATTGTAATTTATCGGATTGAATGAAGGTCGGTCCATATAAAACCAAGTTGAATTTGTCCACTGAATTTAATGCCAGATATTATTGGGCGGCTGTGGCCTGGGAAGGTTAGGCCTCAACCATTTTCAATGCATTTAATGTGCTCCTCCTCTTTCTCTTTTTTTCACCATTAATTCAAATTTATCAGTTTTTATATTTTTATAATTTTAAATACTTTTTAACTCTCAATTCTTCCTGCACAAGAGCAGTCTAATTATTACATCATTTACGTAAATAAAATAAATGTATACAGTAAAGGTCAGAAAGAAAATACCTTTTACTTTTTAATGAGAAGCAGTTCAATTCATCGAAACCTGCTTTTGTTAAACAGGGAGGATTAATAAAAATTGGCAGGCAAGGGTCCAGATTCATTGTTTTATTATTAAGTTGAGATCGAAAGGTATATATGGTAAGTAAGATTCTAAGCGATTATGTATATATGGTCCATCCATGAGCAAAGCTGCAGAAGTCATGCACCAACGTGATTCCGAAGTAGAGTTGATTGAATCTGAACCTCATGACAAGAGGAAAACCCGTATTAATATCACTTGAATGGCTTGTACTGTCTCATTAAGGGACAATACATTTGAAAAAAGGTTGATTCTTTAAATCTGTGCGGTTACCCAACCAGGGAGAAAAGTGATGCGGAATAATTTGAATTTCTCTTACATTTTATAAAGATTCTCAGAGTTGATTGTTTATAAAGGATTAAATGCATTAAATATATTAATTAATAGAAATGTTTAAAAATATTGGTTATAAGAAAGATACAGGATTAGCGTTGTTGAGTAGTGACTTTTATAGTAGTAAGTGATGAGAAAAGTTTAGAATAATAAGGTGTATTAATTAATTAGGATTAGCTTAAGAAATAATAGGTGAGTGTGTTTTGATGCGGTAATGGTAACTTGCCAAACGATCACGTAGGCTTGGACTTGAGATAAAGTAAGAGAAAGAGAGAGAGAGAGAGAGAGAGTAATTTAAGTATGAAAAAGGTGAAAGTGGGGAGATACCTTTTGTAGGTGTTGCGTGTGAAAAGCAGAAAATTGGTTGAAAGGCAAAATTGAGGATTGAGACAGCAGCAGTTACTATCACATTTCCTAGGCGCGTAAGGGGCCCACAGACCATAGGTGTCCAATGTCTCTTGGGTCGTGTCATCAACCTTCCACTGCATGCGTGGGACTCATGCATACGCTTAATCTCTTTTTTGTTACAGTTTTAACAAACTAGCAACAAAACAAAAGCGATGAGAGAGAAAAAGAGAGAGAGAGAGATAAAAACTAAAAAGGCAGTCAATCCAAACTCCCAAGACCTCACTCCTCACTATCTCTCTCCCATCATCATCTTTCTTTTTTTTAGTTTTTACATTTCTCTATCCAATGAGTAGTCGTAGTATTCTTTTACCAGACACGCCTCTCTATTAATTAATTAATTAATTAATTAATTACTCTTATTTACTTTTTAAATAATAATCTCACTTCCCAAATAAAAAAAATAGCGTGTATTAATATGAAATATATTAGGTAACGGAGAATATAATATTGATATGTGCAAAAAAGGTGTTTTGGCTTCTTCCATGATAGAATAACTAATCTGTTGAGTCCAGACAAATTAGCCTTTAAATTGAATTATAAAAAAATGCAGACAAGAAATATTGAAAGGCAAGTGTTAAATTAATAAAGTAATGATTAATAATATTAAAATAGAGAGAGGAAAAAGATGACACAAAAAGGAGAGCAGATTGGTCTGTCCACAAAGCATTTTTTCCAGAAATCCTTGCAACCGATAGTACTACTTTCATCCATCCATCAATTCTCCGTTTACTAGAAATTCTCTCTTCCCACAATAAAGAAACCGTCTATTTATTTATTTATTTATTTATGCAGTGCAGGGATAAATTGAATAGAATAATATTGGTGTTGGGTGAGATTAATTAGCTAAGTTGGGTTAGTTGATGAAAAAGGAAGTAGCTTTATATTCACCGGCCCTCACGCATGCATGTATGTATGCATGTTGAGAGATTTATTCCTGGGGACAGATTGGTTATTGTTTGAGATGGAGAGGAGAGAGAGAGAGAGAGAGAGAGAGAGAGAGAAGAGAATGGGGATGGATGTTGTGAAGGAGGAAAGGTGAGGGAGGGGATCTCATATTTCCTTTTGGCGTTGAATTCCGAATTCTAAAGAGCCTTTTTAGCGGAGGATAGAAAGTGAGAGAGAGAGAGAGAGAGAGAAGAGAGAAGAGAGAAGAGGGTAGCTAGTAGGGGTGGGCATCGTATTAGAGTGTTGATTTTGTTTGTGTTTGTAAAAAGCTTGTGTTTGATTGTTTTGCCTACCCATCCAGTTGTTCCTTGCAGCCTTGAAAATGTGAATTTGTCTATATTGAAGTGTTCTTATCTTATCTGCCCACACACTAATTTCGTTTTCTCCCTCTACTCAGGGCTCAATAGCCTTAGAACCCAAGTGTGAGTTTCACACACATTACTCTCCTTTTTCTCCCCCCATAAAGTCAAGCAAACCAAGTACCCTCCGATACCATTCACATCCATTCTCCATTTCTTCTTCCTTCTCTCCCCCTCCATCATCACCCTTCTTCTTCTTCTTCTTCTTCTTCTTCTTCCAATTCAATTCAATCCAATCCAATCCAATCAAATCTCAACCCGACCCAAATCAAATCCCCCCAACTTTTCTTTCCGCTGGAGCCTCACCAACACTGCAGAATTCAATTCCACCCGTGAAATGAGAGCCGGACTAAGCACCATCCAGCAAACCCTAACGCCGGAGGCGGCCAGCGTTCTCAATCACTCAATCGCCGAGGCCGGCCGCCGGAACCACGGCCAGACCACGCCGCTCCACGTCGCGGCAACGCTGCTCGCCTCCCCCTCCGGCTTTCTCCGTCAGGCCTGCATAAAATCGCACCCCAATTCCTCTCACCCCCTTCAGTGCAGAGCGCTGGAGCTATGTTTCAGCGTCGCTCTCGAGCGATTGCCTACTTCGCAGAACACCGGTTCCTCCATGGAGCCGCCAATCTCCAATGCCTTGATGGCGGCCCTCAAGCGGGCTCAGGCCCACCAGCGTCGCGGTTACCCGGAGCAGCAGCAGCAGCCTCTCCTCGCCGTCAAAGTGGAGCTCGAACAGTTAATCATATCCATTCTCGACGACCCCAGCGTCAGCAGGGTCATGCGCGAAGCCAGTTTCTCCAGCCCCGCCGTTAAAGCCACCATCGAACAGTCCCTTAACGCCGTCCCCTCCACCGTCAATTCCGGATTGGGATTCCGGCCTAGCGCGGTCGCTCCGTCCAATTCCGCCACCGGCCGGAATTTGTATCTGAACCCGCGTCTGCAGCAGCAACAGCAGCAGCAGGGGAGTGCGGCGCAGCACAGGGGCGATGACGCCAAACGAATTGTGGACATATTGCTGAGGTCCAAGAAGAGGAACCCGATCTTGGTGGGGGAATCGGAGCCCGAGGCTGCGATCAAGGAGGTGATAAAGAAGATTGAGAACAAGGAATTGGGAGATGGGGCTTTCGCGAATGCTCACGTGATTCATTTGGAGAAGGAGCTTCCTTCTGATAAGGCGCAGATACCTGCAAGATTGAAGGAGTTGGGGGATTTGATTGAGACCAGGACTGGGAACTCTGGGTCTGGAGGGATTTTCGTTGACTTGGGTGACTTGAAGTGGCTGGTGGAGCAGCCTGCTGGGTTCGCCGTGGGTGGTGGTTTGGGTAACATGCAGCAACTCACGCTCGCTGAGGCCGGGCGGGCAGCGGTGGCGGAGATGGGGAGGTTGGTCAGCAAGTTCGGTGAAGGTGGCGCTGGTAGACTTTGGTTGTTAGGTACTGCTACTTGCGAGACTTACTTGAGGTGTCAGGTTTATCATCCCACCATGGAAAACGATTGGGATCTTCAGGCAGTGCCAATTACCACCAGAGCCCCTCTCCCGGGGATCTTTCCCAGGTATTTTGTTTTTCTGCTTCCACCAATTTAATAATGCATATCATCTTGACCTTCATTGAATTTCATTCTTTTTTCTTTCCGTCTTGCCAAAATCTTATTTCCCCGGTTATTCTGTAGCAAGATCAGATTAAATGATTAAGATTAGTTTTTCGTGTGTGATGGAATGGAGTTAACGCGTTTTCTTTCATGGAACGGTTAAACTTGGAATTGCAGTTGGTGAATGAATCTTGTCTGATATGTTAACTCTGTTTTGTTTCTGTTTTTTTTTTTTTCGATTTGTGTTTCACCGGTGGCTTGCTTGAACTCCCTTGCATGACATTTTGAATACAGAACGTGTGATGTTTCTGTTTCTGTTGACAGTAATATAAGACAGGAGGATTTTTAGCTTTTTGTCTACCTTAGCACTGTTAGCTTGATTAGGCTGTGATCTGGAACATGGTTATTCTGTTCCCTGCATTTGCTATTCCTTGTGGTGTGACCGTTTTACTTACTTGTAAACCAGGCTTGGGACCAATGGTATTCTTGGAACTTCGCTCGAGTCCTTGTCCCCGTTAAAGACCTTGTCAACTACAACGATCGCTCCACTGAGGCGTGCCTCTGAGAACGTAGATCCTGCTGCTGTATCAATTTGTTGCCCGCAATGCATGCAGAACTGCGAGCGTGAAGTGGCAGAAATGTTGAAAGAAACTGAGAAATCAGATACTGAACTCAAATCAGAGGCAGCTAAACCGTCCCTCCCTCAGTGGTTACAGAATGCTAAAACTAATAATGATAACGGCAAAGTAATGGATCAGGCTCAGGTGAATGTGACAAACAATTGCATCGGTTATGTTGTGGGTTTCGTAGAAAATAATGCATGTCTTCTAACCGATGCGTTTCTTTTTATTTTAAATAGAGTAATGGCCAAGAAGTGAATGCTAAGAAGAGGACTCAAGAAATACAGAAGAAATGGCATGATGCGTGCTTGAGTTTACACCCTAAATTTCATCAGCTAAGTGTGAGCACAGAGAGACTTGTTCCAACTCCTTTGCCAATGACTGGCCTATACAATATGAACTTGCTGGCACGTCAATTCCAACCCAAAATACCTTTAAATAAAAATCTAGGAACCACTTTGCAATTGAGCGCAAACCCAGTGCCAATCCACACACCAGAGCGTGCAATGAGCCCGCAGCAAAGTCCGGTAAGGACCGACCTGGTCCTTGGGCAAACAAAGCCAGCTGATGCCATTCCAGAAGAAACACACAAAGAAGGCATCAATGATTTCTTGAGCTGCCTCTCTTCTGAGTCACAAGACAAGTTCGATGAATTACAGAGCAAAAAGCTACTTGATGCGGACTCTTTCAAGAAGCTCCTGAAAGGCCTGACAGAAAAGGTCTGGTGGCAGCAGGATGCAGCGTCAGCCGTGGCCACCACAGTGACCCAGTGCAAACTGGGCAATGGAAAACGACGCTCCAAAGGTGACACGTGGTTACTGTTCGTGGGTCCTGATAGAATTGGCAAGAAGAAAATGGCAGCAGCACTTTCTGAGCTGGTATCTGGGTCCAATCCGATAATAATACCTCTGGCACAACGCCGTGGGGATGGAGGGGACTCTGATGCCCCGCATCTCCGTGGTAAAACAGCACTCGATCGAATAGCGGAGGCCATCAGAAAGAACCCACTTTCTGTAATCGTGCTTGAGGACATTGATGAAGCCAATATCCTTCTTCGCGGGAGCATAAGAAGAGCCATGGAACAAGGCCGGTTCCCGGATTCTCACGGCCGTGAAGTCAGTCTCGGGAATGTGATGCTTATCCTCACTGCAAATGGGTTGCCAGAGGACCTCAGGTACCTCTCCAATGGGTCTCCACTGGACGAAGAAAAGCTTGAAAATTTAGCAAAGGGAGGGTGGCAACTACGCATATCAGTGGGTAAGAGAGCATCAAAACGAAGACCCAGCTGGCTATCGGATGAGGACAGGTCCTTGAAGCCCCGGAAGGAGGTGAATTCGGGTCTATCGTTTGACCTTAATGAAGCTGCTGATGCTGCAGAGGAGGACAGGGGAGATGGGTCGCTCAATTCAAGTGATTTCACAGTCGAACATGATGAGAACAATCACGATGGGGGAGGGTCTCTCTCAACAGTACCGCGCGAACTTTTGGATTCTGTGGATGACGCTATTGTCTTCAAGCCCTTGAACTTTGATCTCATTCGCAGGAATTTCTCCACGTCCATCGCGAAAAGGTTCTCCACAGTTGTCGGGAATGGGGTGTCAATTGAAGTGCAGGAAGATGCTCTTGACAAGATCACCAGCGGAGTGTGGTTAGGCCAAACCACTATTGATGAATGGATGGACAAAGTGTTGGTTCCAAGTTTCCACCAACTGAGAAAGAATTTGAATTCAAGTACCCATGACCACGACTCTTCTTCTGTGGTATTTAGGCTTGAAGATGATGGCTACTCCGATCGTCGGGGCTCCCAAGAGTGGCTACCTGCTACTGTGAGAGTGGTGGGCGAATAGTCCGTGGTTAATGGAGATATCCGTTTTTGTTGGTGGTAGAAATGTAAATACAAACTTTGGCAAGGAAAAGTCAAAGGTACCTAGTAGAACCAAGAAAAAAAAAAAAAACCGTTACAAGGCTTGTCGGGGGTGTCAATTTTTTTTCCCTTAGATAAAGATTAATTAATTTTTGCGTTATAAACTTTATATTGTTTTCTTCTTTTTTCTTCTGTAAGAATAGGTATATTTATTAATTAAACTGAGAATTATCATTATATTATATTAATAAAAGGGAGCATTAATTCCTCTTTTCCACTTTCTTTGTTGTCAAATTTTATAATCTCTTTTCTTAATTGTACTAGGAATTATTTATGATTTAATTAAGTAGTTATTATTATAGTATTGGTTCTGTTGGAGTCGTTGAATGGAAAAATGGACTAAACCTAATACACAAAATGACAGGAGCAACTTGTCAAATGGAATCTACTTTTAAGAACTTATTTATAACTTAACACACATCTTAACATAAAATTCATCATTGCGATGCATTTTGAATGTATTTAAAAAAGTTAATAAAAAATTGGCAGTATGATATATTTTTTTATTAAAATAAAAGTAAGTAATATTTATGATGTTATTGTTAAAGAATATATTATTTTGTATTATTGGTATTTAAGGTGAGTAGGGGTAGCAAAAGTAAAGAAGAATAAATAAAGTACAAGGAATCCAGGCACACCAAGTTGGTGAGTGACGATTGATTTGAAGGCAGCGGCATCTGTAGTTTCCGCCCCTTCTCTCCTTCTCACGTAAAAGTCTGAAAATAACACCTGATTCCGCCTCACACCACCACCATATATATGTTTATATATACTATCCCTTCTATTTCAATCAATAATTTATTCACATTTTAATTTTGACGTGAAATACCAAAAGTGAATTAAGTAGTGAGGATGTTAAATGTTTTTTAACTGTCTGTTACCTGCAGCAGGTGAAGAGGTAAAAACTAGAAGAAGGAAGATTTTTCAAAAGGATTATGAGAAGATAAAAAGTAGTATTATGAGGAGATAGATTCCGTGAATAATGATAATAGTAGCGAATAGAAAGATGGGGCAGTGGCATCATCATATGTTTATCTAATTCTGATTTACTACTCACTAACCCAGGTGGCTATTAGTTGCAGAAGGAAGAATGGTGGCAATTATTATTATTAGTAGCGTAGAAACAGAGCATGTAGTACCAAACAGACAACCCTTACCGACAAACAAATGAATGTTTTTTTTATGTATTAAAAAAAGAAAGGTGAGGGTAAAGAATGTATGTTCCTAGCTAGGTATACCGTTATGTGTATGCGTCAATATCAAATTTGTGTTCCATGTTTGAAAAGAAAAGTGGAACGAAACGAAACCAAATATGAAAGAAAGGATGTTAGCGAGTTGTAAATGAGAAAGGGTGTTAGGGAGGAAGGCTCCACCTGAAACGTATAAGGAAGGACATTAATTAATGCATGAGTTTATTTATTGGTTGTGGTTTTGGGAAGTTAGACTACGATTGTGCGAAAGTGGAAGTGAGCAAAAGAAGACAACTAACACTTGCTGCATATATACTTCACATTCATCCAATTCCTGTTTTGCCTATTTTTGACTCTATCTTCCCCTTTAAGACTTCTAAACCCTGCATGTGTTCTCATTTATTTTCACTCTCCCCACTTCCTTTACATCTTTCTGTCTTTTTTCTCACGCCTCTCTCTCTCTCTCTCTCCATCTCTCCATTTTCTTCAACTCCCTTCTATGTCCAAACCTCTATCCACATATGCAAATCACACTTTTTTTCTGACCAATTTATAATATATAAATATATATAAATTTCACTTTACAAGTTAGTATTGACTAGAGATAATATCAATTAAGAATTCATAAATAATGTAAATCTTATTTTATAAATCAATTTTATGAGATTGAATTAGATTTTGTACTCCTTAACATTATATCTCAATATTTCATGTTTACTCACTCGAGTGATACAAAGTTTTTGGTTGTAAAAACATATTTGAAAACTAATAAAGAAAAGTTAAATTTATATTCTTTTACTAAAAATTTGTTTTATCTCCGATTAATGTGAAATTATCAACAACAACCTATTCAATTTTGTGAATAAATAGTCATTTAATGATAAATAATAACAAAATTATTGACCTAGGACTCGATTGTGAACAATTATAAGTAAATTTTTACATTGTTATCAATTACAAATAGTTTTAGGTAAATATGATAGCTTTTACAATATAAAAGTATTATTTACACACCCAAAAACAAGTTTTACAATTCAAACAGAGAATTGAAAAATGTAATAAATGGTATGACAGAAATATAGATAAAAAATAGTATAACCTTCTCTAGAAGTGAAATCAATGATAAATTACGATTAAATTATAATGTAAATAAATTTCTTTAAGAAATACTGTTTTTTTTACAATTTTTGATAACCGTGACAAAAATTCATGTATATGTATGCACACTTTCATATTAAATAATTTGGTTTCACTCCTTTTCGCTAAAAATTCACTTAGTAATTCACTTATCCTTTTGAGATTTAGGGATAATATTAAAACAATAGAGATCTTAGCCACCTTTAACTAAAATTATAAAAACATTTTTATCTGACATTTTTTACGGTGATAGTACATAGTATATGGAATTAAAATTTATATTTAATTTATTAATTAATTGTAAGAATAAAAAAATCTAGAACGTTTTATAATACTTATTCTATTATTTCATCTAAACCCGTATACTTTTTTTTCCAATGCAATTTATTCCTACATAAGACTAGCATAAGATAATTTATTCCTACATAAGACTAGCATAAGATAGTGATTTTACTACATAGAACCTAAGATGACGACAAATTTAATTTTAAAAGTAGATATATACATATCATGAAAGTCATATCATAGTCACCATTAACCGATAATTCATAGGACATATAATAACAGCACATAATAATAATATTATTATTATTATTAATATTAATAACAAGTGTAATGATATTCATAAACAGTACATGTTTGCCAATAGTTCAAACTAAGTTACCACAAGTACATAGACGATTCTTATGAAAGAAAAAGGTAAGAGTGTACTTTTAATAAACGTAAATTTGAGGTTTAGATTAAAGTTAAAGTATGAGATGAATGACAATATCGATCAAAGGAACCAAATGATGGTTTTCCATATTTGCATGGGACAATTAGATAAGAAGTTGGTGAAATGTATTAATACCAACCATTTTAGTCAAAAAAGGATTTCTTCTACTTTTTTTGTTTCTTTTCTTGGTCTTGTCTATACACCCTGGCTGCTTCCCAACACTAAATTTTAAACTTTAATTACTAATGCTTATCAATCGAGTTCAATTTTGAAATTTAAACTTTTGACTTAGTTATGACAAAAAAAATGTTTTGTTCTGTATTATTAAAACTATTAAGGCACCGGTTAAAAATAAAGATGATGAGATTGTAAAACAAAATCGTATTATGTAGTGGACCTGAATCTTGAATATGGAACTGGATTATTAAAAAACATTATATTTGAATGACTCTTTAATAGTTAGACTTTATTTTAAAACTAGCGGTTGGTGTGTGCAATGTACAAGATAAATAGGTATTTCACATAAGTAAAAACTGGTAAATAATAGTTTGAAATTATAGTCCATAAATGTTGTTAGTGGATAAAAAGTAAAAAAAAAAAAAATGTGGTAGAAAATAGTTATTGTTGAGAGTGGGATAAGGGTGGTTGATTGATGATAAATATTTGAAAGAGAAAAAGGTCATTTTCATTGGTAAACAGACAAATTTGCATTTAAGTTAAGGAGGGATTGGTTGCATGTGTCCCTATATGTTGTGTTGGAGAACAAAAAGTGGGGTTTGGAATCTGAAGGTGAAATTATGGCGTTTCTTTGGATCACAAATTAATGTGAATCCAAATTCAGAAGAAACAAGAAGCTTTATGCGTGAGAGACATCTGGAAAGAATAATGGCGTGACCCACTCGTTTTGTGTCCATTCTCTCTTCACATATTTTCATCATGCTAACCATCTCAATCCTTTTTATTTTTTTATTCTTTATTTATCATTAAGTCTATATTCTTGATTAAAGATCATTTTAAGGATTTAATTAATTCTATCAATGTTTTTTTAATTGTATAAATTGTATTATTGCCCTGGTACAAGAAGGAATTCAAAAGTACTCATTGTATCACTACAACAACAAAGAACACATTAATGTTTATATTTCTTTTGTCATAGTGCATTTGATGTTTACCTTACTAAAAAAAGAACGAATAATATTATATTATTGCTTGGTTAAACCCTTTTTTCAGTAATTTCTCAAACGTGTAAAATATTGACCTTATAAAAATTTAAAAATAACTTCGGTACATTTAATGGTTTTTAATATTATATTATCACGTCATTTAATTGGCCATAATTATGGCAGATACTATTAAAATTGTTTAGTTTTAAAGAACTAAAAGATTAAACTTGTAATTAAAAGTTTTATAATAAAACAAGATTACATATTTACGTGTTTATATGAAACAAAAGTGAATTAAATTTTTTACTATTTTATAATAATATATATTAATTTTTAAATGCGGTATAAAGAGATTCTTTGATGGAATAGTAATAAAATATTTAGAGTTTAATAAGTTTTTAACTCCTAAATTTTGATACGAAATTGAAACTTGTCATTGTCCCAAACTTTAAAATTCAATATAGTTTGTCGTTAAACATTAAAAATAAATAAATGTAGTCATTATAGTTCATCTGCTTTAAGGCTGCGTTCACATGGATAGAAAGATTTAGGGGAGAGTGTAAAGATAGATTTGTGTGGATTTATGTAGATGAATATGTGTGTTTTTTTGTGTGAATTTATAAGGTAAAGTGAATGGATTTGTAAATAAATGGTATGAAAGTTAGTGAATAATTTAAGTGATGTGATAGATAAAATAAAAAATTATAATAGATAAAATTTTAAAATTATTAAAATACCCTTAATATAAAAATATATTAAATAATTTTTATATTAGTTAAAAATATTACATTTTTAAAAACTATTATTTAATAATAATAAATTATTTAATAAATTATATTATATTATTATAATTATTTTTATAATAATAATTATTATTTAAAATTATTAGTTAATATATAATATTATATATATATATTATTTTTATTATTTATTGTGGTATGCAATATTTATTTTTCCTTGAAAAATAATTGAAAAAACTTTTGAACTTATTTTCTAAAAATTAAAATTGTTATTAACAAAATGAGAGCAAATCAATTAGCATTTTATGTTGCATTGCAATAATCTATCTACAAAGCACATGTTCCGTGAGGTCATAAATGTCAAATTGTCATTAATCCTTCCAAATTTGTGCCTTTACGGAGAAATGATATTTAAATGGTTATTCGCAAATCCATCTTTGGAAATATGTCCAAATCATCTAAAAGGAATACAGTTTTTTTTTTTTTAATAATTCATCCTCGCAGATCCACTGATTTTAAGAATCATCTCATACGAACACACCCAAAATCTCTTTAACCTATCAAATGTGTTTAGATAGTACTTAAGTTGTTTACACTATATTGACATATACAAATTCAAATGTTAATCTGGAACACAATTTAACTAACTCAAACAAAACTTAACGTAGAGCAGTTAAATTAAAAGCATTACATTCATTAATTCATTTGTTTTTAAAGTTTGAGAACAAAAATATATAAAGGTTTGAGACAAACAAATTTTAATTTTGTCTTCAAAGTTTATGGATTAAAATGTATTTAACCCAAATATTTAATATATTTAAAATTAAAAAAATCATTTAATTAGTGAGTTAAATATTATGAAAAAAATGTTATAAAAGCCTTTAAATATTTTAAATGTTTTCATTATATACTTTATAAATAAAGTATTTAATGACCAGTAATCTTATTTTATTTAAAGAGCAAGTTAAATAATCGAGAAGATTAATTAGTAATTTGGTTATATATTTAGATGTTTGATTCATTTTGGTTATTATATTTTCTTTTGATAATTTATGTTCTTATTTTCTAAAAAATATTCAATTGAGTATCTTTTTCTTTGTGAAAAAAGACTTAATATGATTTCTTTCGTTAAATTGATGTGAATGTTATTTAAAAGTGTCATGTATCAAAATTTGGGTTATCTTCTACTAAAAATGTACCGTATGCAAAATCAAAGAGAATCCAAAATAAAATATAAGTCATGACAAATCTAGATTTTGACACATGAGACTTCCAAACAATGTTAACGTCAATTTAATAAAAGGATCACACTAGGTCGTTTTACAAAAATATAAACTTAATTGAATAAAAAACAAATATAAGAACCAAAACAATTAAAAAAAAACCTTAAATATAAAAATCGAATTACTAATTATTTACATCATCCTATTCATGCTAAACATACAATTATTAGTATTTCATAAAGATAATTTCTAGTATAGTTAAAGTAATTAAAATAAAGCAATAAAATATGAATATACAAATTTACATCTATACTATGTAAAGGTTGTTAGATGAGTGGTATATACGTTGATAATGTAAATGTGAATGGATTCAAGCATATAAGTATGTTATGATCGTAAAATGAATGGGTATTATTACTTTAGAAGCATGTTTTCATAAAAGTATATGGATGTGATGAAGTAGTTTTGCAATTGGAAAAGTAGATGTTGTGTGAAATTTGAGTTTGAGTTACTCACCACTTTGATTTGGGTCGTCGAGCTACATATTATTGCTTGTGACCCAAACGTTGCTTCTAAAAACTTAAGTGTAATTAATTGTAAACATTTTAAAATGGAAAGATTCTAGCCACTAAAAATCAAAAAAATGATAATTGTAAAAAAAAAATGTGAATTTAGTCCCTCTTTTACAACTCTATTAAATATATACTAATATGATACCTCCTCACATATTATTATAACATAAAGTAAGTTAGTTAATTTTCCTAAATTATTTTAAATATTTCTAATTAATTGATTATATTAGTAATTAGATTATAGCGATATAAAAATACCGTAAAATACTTGTTCTTTGATTTAAATTAAGTTTCCTTTTTCAAGAATCTAATTCTCATTTAATTAACAAGTTTTAATTTATTCCTAAACTCCTTTTTCACAAATAATTCAAAAAATAGTTTTATACATTTCAGAGTGGTTCAAACAATAGTGTAGCGGTTTTGTTAACCAAGTCAAAATAATGTATTTTAGACTTAATTATGGAGTCCAGATTTTCTATTGATTTCTTTTTTGTATTGTCCTCTGCTAAACATTAAACACATATTGTTTTGATACTTTTAAAGATATTTTTAATATATTTTAAAAAATTAAAATTAATAACCATCAGTTTATTTTGAAGATACAAAGAAATAGTAGAAAATCAAAACTCCTTAAATTTACGTGTCTCTACTCACTCTTAAATTTTTGTAGTCTATTAAATATTCAATAAATTTTATTTTTTTTATTGAGTCTGTTAACTTATTAACTTTTACAGTTAGGAGATGTGATGTTAGGTGGCTAACGTGGTCATACCACATTGTTTATTTGTTGTTACATGTCATTTATTATTATTTTTAGATTTTATAATTTTATATTTTATAATTTTAATATTTTAATATTTCTGTTTTAATTTAAAATTATATAATTATAAAATAATGATTTTATGAAATATAAAATTAAGATACATTTTCATTTTTTATTCAAATAATAAAATCATAATTTTATAATTATATAATTTTGAATTAAAATATTTAAATTATTATTGTTGAAGGGTTTGATGCAAGATTTTTTTCTCTTTTTCACAAATAACTAAAAAACCATTTGATTAAATAAAAGTAATGTATCACTTTAATTGAAAATTTATTAGTTACATGATATTGACATACATTAAAACTTTTATTTTAACTACAAATTTTAATTCTATGTTTTTGTCTTAGCATAAGTTTCTTGTAACTTCTAAATTAAAAACTAACCTAAATGTACATTTAAAAATAATTATTTTCCAGAAATATTATTTAAAAAATTAAACATGATAATTATAATTTCTCAAATTTTAGATAAAATAAAATTTTTCTTTGAAACTAACATTCCTTAAATATATATTATCACTTATATATATATATATTATATATATATATATATATATATATATATATATATATTAAGAAAATAAAAAAAACAGTGATAATAACCAATTTAATTTTAAAATAATATTGTTGTTTTAAGTAAAATCATACTCAATTTCATCCAACAAAAATTAATTATAAAATTATAAAATTATACATTATAAACTTATAAAATCATAAATTTTAAAATTTTAAAATAATAAAATAATATATAATAACAAAAGATAAAATAATAAATACAAACAAAATATTAAGAGGTTGATTTGAAGTTTCACTCAAAATCACATAATTAATTTATAAAATTAACTTATATATTATAAATTGGTCTTATATATTATAAATTGGTCTTGTCTCTTGTCGATATGAGACAAGAAGTATATAAGTTTTCTATGAAATATATATTTAATTCTTAAAAATATAATTTTATGTAAATTATTTTTTATTTATAGTTCTCGTATTTAGAAAAGCGTGTTCTTAGTCCAATAACAATAACTACAAACACCTAACTTTTACATCTTCAATACTTAAAATAAACAGAATTCAAACAAAACTAAAATGAAATATATTATTCTTGCGTGTATCGAAATTATATTTAGTATTTTTAGTTTGATGGATTAGGTTGCGGCAACACCTTTTTCTTGTCGATTTAGCACACTCATTCGGTATCCCAATTTGTTTAAACCTTTTGAAGATTGAAGATTCCCTTTTTCCACCATATGCATACGTGCTTTCTTTAACTATTTTTTTTATGTGAACTTCACATGATGTCACGACCATAGACTAGTTAGAAAACAAAAGAAAAATAAGCACTTGAAATAGAAATGAATTGGAATATTCCAGAAATATAAAAAAGAAGCACTTACGATATTGTTCTTAAGAAAATCCCATTAGAAGTTAAATGAGACAAAAGTATATGAATGATTAAGTGATGGATTAGAATTAAGTTCCATTAAGTTAAGAAAAGAGGTGTGGTTTGACCGATAGTTGTTAATTAAGAAAGAAGGAAAAAAATTGTTTGGTTTGCGTGAGTGAGTAATTAAAATAGGTATAGGAAATGATGATGAGGTTGGAAGTAGGGGAGAATTAAAGAGAACTAAGAAGAGTGGTTGAAGACTTGTTTTCATTGTGAAACGTGGAGAGGAGAAGAGGAAAGGACACAAGTATAAAGTTGTAAAGGTGTGTGAGGTGCCAGAATACGACACCACACTGCCTTTTTCTCTTTCTTCCCATTTTCAAAACCTTTCCTTTTTATTAACAATTATTCTTCTCTTTTTAGATCACTACGCCACACCATAAACGCAGTACACAAGAACCATATTTTTTTAATGCAAAACAATTCTTAATCTTTTGTTCTGTTTTTCTCTTCTTCATCTTCCATGACAAGTGATGTACCCGTCAATCAATAGCTTTACATTATTTTACTTTTCAAGTTCACATAACACAACCTTTACTAAAACTAACACTACTTTCATTGGATTTTATTAAATCTCTCTCTTCAACAACTAAACAATCTTCTAGTTGGATTACAATTTTTGTTGTTGTTAAATTATCACATATCTTCATTTCATCAAATCAATTATGTTAATGGGCTAAAAGCAGAAAAAATATATTTTCAGTTTTGAAAGTGTTCCTGTATATTCGTTAGAAAGTGTTGTTGTACTCTATATTACTTTAAGTTTTATTTTTCCTTACCAAATATATTCCTATTTGTTTACAAAATAAAAAAATTGTTTAGAATGCTATGTGGCTTTACAATATTTTTTGTTTATATCTTTACAAACCTCGTGTTTTAAATCACTACTTTTAGTTTGTAGTATTTATTTTAAGATAAAACATATTTTTTTTAAATGTATGTCATATGTTAATATTATATAACATTAAGGAAAACACAGATCATATAATATTTTTCTTTTAGTATTTTTTATGAAAACTTAGACGATGGCTATATAGTAAAAATGATTTTCCTTTTTTATAAATAACAATCAATTATTTTATTATTAAAGAGGTCAAATTATAAATCAGTTAATCGAGTTTAATTTAAAATTGTATTCCTTATATAACTTATTTTCTAATTATTTTCTATATTATTTCTAAATTTCTTATTTCATTCATTATCTCTTTAAATATCAAAAACACTTATAGGTGTCATAGTTAAAAGTACAACAAAAGTGCCTAAGATGATAATCTATCTATGGTCAGTAGGGTACATTCAAATCATTTATCGATCTAAGTTTTCTTTGTGTAAACAAAACTACATATGAGAATTAGACCCGTTTAAAAAAAATTGAGTTAGAATCCTTCGACATAGGCAAGGAAAATTAAGTTTGAGCTGAGTTGGGTTATTTTTTTTTCAAATTTCAGTATGAGTCAAAAATAAATCCGACCTATTAATAACTTGACTCACCTGGATTTAACCCGTTGTGAGCCGAGTTATCTGTATAAGTTGTGAAGACCAATAAAAATAAATATTTTATCAATAAAAAGGTTAAACTATAAATAGAGTATTTATTATAGAGTCATGTTACAAATTCATTTATATCTCTTGAATATAAGATTACTTGTGAAAATTTAGTATGCTATAGGTGTCACATTAGCTATTTCCAAGGGAAAATACTAATCTAGGATGAGGTCAAGTGTATTGAAGGGTAGTTGTGATGTGGGAATATCCTAACTCTACTAGTATCAATCTCACTTAAAGGATGATAACTAGATGGTGAGAGTTAAATGAAGTTTCACATAACTGACAATATGATATGAAAGAGGATCATACTTAAGGAGCTTGTGGAGTTAACCCTGTCAATACTGGATGAGATATATGATGTTTCACTTGAGTTATTATTGTATAGGAGGAGAAGAGGAGGGTCAATATGACATGTGTGTCGTCTCACGAGTCCATTTAATATATTTTCTGAAAGCAATAAGCAAGAGTCTAGAGTCTAGAGTCTAGAAAGTTCTCAGTTGTTTGATGCTTGGACTTTAGTTAATTGGCTTTAATTTAATATTTTTGATGAAAATTATGATATCTTTGATTTATAGATTTTTTTTTGTGATATTTAGCTCACCCTTGTATCTTTTGCTTTTCTTAATTTTGCGATGATATTATATTGTGTATATACTAAAGCAGATTTAGGAGTTGATGGACATACTAGCAATGGAGCTGGAGTCACTGAAGAAGTCGTATAGGAATGAGTTACAAAATGTGTTAGCGTTTTGGAAGACTGTATTCAACTCTTAGTTATTATCTTGGAGTACTTATGGTTATGTTAACCATATTTTGAAGTACACTTTACTTTTATTGAGTTATACACTAAATTGTAACCCAGGTTAACTATAATGATCGATGTTATTAATGAGTTATAATCTTAATTATAACTACTAAGAGAATGATTAAGGAGATAGGGTTGTTATACCCATGAAACTTCATTCACTTTCTATCTTTTCCTCTCATTAATCATTTTATTTTCCGAAGTTAGTAAGGTGTAATGTAGATTTTATTTAAAATTAGGATTTACTTTTTGGAATAAATGATTTATTTATAGTCTAAACTGAGAAAAAAAAAATTAAAATATGTTTCGACTTTTTGGATTTTGGTTACCTATTAAACAAAGGGATAAATAGTCCATATACTTACATACGAAATTGAAATTCGTCACTCTCTCAAAGTTCATATAAAATTTGTCTATGTAGTTTAGTAATGCATGAAACTTGTCATCCAAAATCGACAGCGTTAACTTTTAGATGACGTGTTTAACGATCATGCTGACTGGACTAACATGTCAGAACAGAACACAGGACTGACACTCTTCTTTGTACAATTTCACTCACGAAAAAATACCTATCTGAAAAAAAATGCAAAGGACTATGAATGCTAGAGGATAATTCGATAACTTAAAATATGATGACATATCTTTCTCACTTATTCTCTCCATCCAAACAAGACGCTTCTTCAACATTCACCCTTAAATCTGCATTCTAAAATCAGGATATTTCACTTGAAACAAACAAGCACCACTCACTTCCTTTTCTTCGTATATCACTGGAAACAAACAAAATAGTAACATAGTCGGAAACACTAAATATAATTCTTTTAAATACAATTTTTGTTATAGTGTGTATTCGGGGCTTTTAAGCATTAAAGGTCTTCTATGTGTTTCATTGTTGTATTTATGCACACCAAAAAATAATAAAGAGGGTTTGAAAAACATATTTTTCGATTGGAAACGAAATTACATAGACTAAATGAATAATGGTTTGAATTGCGTAAAATTAAATTTATTGCATTAACAAGGATTTAAAATATATTTAAGCTAATAAAGATGCAAAATCAAAATTTAGCTACAAATCCCAATATGTTTGAATTTAACAACGGAAAACTGGGAGGGGAAGAAAATAAGAGAAAGTATGAATATCAAATGCAGAAAAAACTGTTTTAGGATAAAAACGAAGTTTTACACAGAAGTGAAGTCATGACCGACTATGATTTCATACGCACATATATCCCAAAATGAGGTAAAATAGAAGGATATGTCCTAACTAAGCTATGATACTAGATTAAAAGTGATTTTTTAATTTAATTTAACTTATCGATTTGTAAAATAAAGATTATACTCATTTATATATTATAAACTGATCTTATCTTTAATCGATGTGAAACTTTTAACAAGTTAATATAATATTATTAAGATAAAAATATTTATTATGAATATTTTACTTAAATCTATTTACTTTTTAAATCAAATATCCTGATTTTCATTTTCTTTTATTTTGTGACCTTTTTCACCGCGCTTGAAGCCAAAGAAATAAGAGCATCTGACAGCAGAGGCAAAGCATAAGATTATAGATGTTATCTAACATAGATTTCGATAGAGAAAAAAAAAGTGATGTTTGATAAATGTGTTACATCAGAATGTAGAGCAGCGTAAGCGAGTGTGAATGTGTAAAAAGAGTGGAAGAAGAAAGAAAAGTAGGTGATGCTTTTTGAGAACCCCAACTTTATATCTGTCTGAATCCGTTCATCGCGCACGCCTCCTCAAAAAGGAACAACTATCCTTAGAAGTTCAGAAAGATTCATTATATATATCTTCTTCACTTTTCACCATCGGAATCCCATCCCAGCTACCCTTCTTTTTTACACTGCGGGCTCCACCATCATTCACCAATCTCCTCCTTCTTCCAAACCAACCTTTTTTAATTTAATAAATTATGTGTTTTCTAAGCCACGTACAATCATACACTTTTAACTTGGCTTTGAAAATATCATGTTAACTTTTATGAAACAATTATCTCAAACTATTTTAAAGAACGAATCTTTTGCTCAAATTTATGTGTTTCTTACGATTTTTTTTAAATCGATATTATTAGTGAAGAATTCACATAACAGTTTTTCTTTTTTATTAACTTAATATGAATGACAACATATTATTCAGAAATTAATATTCCACATATTCTAGAAAATTAAAATGTGAATTTAAGTCCAAATCATATAAAAATAGAAAGTTTAGCACAATATAAATATTAAGACTTATAAACTAATTGTCTTCAAACTTTTAGTTAAAAGGAATATTATTTTTTTATATAATTAGGTTCATATTTTATTAGTGTTGTATTTCTAAGATGAATTGCTCTTTGATAGACCATTGGTCAGGATTCACATATCATTTCATAAAATAATAATATATTAATATTTAAATTAAAAATGAATACATTATTTCTTAAAAGTTATTATATTTTTTATTGGTGATTGTTAATTTAAAAAACAAAAGAGAAAGATCTAATAAAAAGAATATATGAGTAGAAGAAGACAGACATATTTTGAAATTAGGTAATTATTATACATATAGTATCTATAATCATAGATCATATGTCAGCTAAATCTTAAATTAATATTGCTCTTTCCGCCTTAGACTATATAGACTTAAATTAAGTTTTTATAAATCCTTATTTGAAAGGAAGCAAATTACAGCAATGTGTGGGTGACTATTGGTTATGATTTGGTGAGAGGTAAGACTATAGAGCCACGCAAATTGCTTGATTGGCGGGGAATCAGTTCTATTTATTTCAATTTATGTGAAGCTTAATGCATTACAAATGGGAGTGTCTCTCTTCTACATCAACGATAAAAGTCAAAACTAAAACCTAAATTGAAAGAGATGAGTGCACCGGAAGGGTGCTGTTTTCTTTAAAGCAAGAGGCTCGAAAGAAAAAAAAAACAACATTGATGAATGTCAAAGATTGCTTTTATTGCAAAGACGAAGAAGAGGAAATGGTGAACGGAAACATATATGCCTAAGATTCCTACGACAGTTGTGTTTTATGTGAAAAAAAACCTTATTAGGGATGTTAGACATTATTAAAATGATATTTATAATTAATGAGCACGATCAAAACGTCTATAACACTTCTTAACTATTTTGAATATATAAAAACACAGTCTTTTAGTTTCAAATTGATTATTTATTTATTTTACCTTTAGTCTTTGAGGATCTATGCTTATGTAATATTTAGTATGATTTTCAAAAAGTTGCAATTAAGCCTCCGTAATCAACATATATACCATTTAAAGTGACTACATTTAATACATAACACAAGAACAAGAGGAATAAAAAAATCAATCAGTTTTAATTGAAAAACATTATACGTGGAATAATAATTAAAATTTTCTAGAATACATGAAAAAGTAAATATAACGATGGATGTAACATCCTATTTTAACAACTTAAAACTAATAAAATATGATGCTTCATTATAATATTCATGTAATCCAATGTATAAAGTTTACCAATACAATTTACAAAACACAAGATTATAAAAAGATAACGTCTATACACTCAACTAAAACAACCAAAGCATTAAGTGATGACTAACCAATACTATAAACCTTCCACTACTCTAGATAATGACTCTTCCATCAAAGGTACTTCTAAACCTACATCTTCACAAGACCCAAACAACTCTATGAACTTCAAACTATCTCCAACCACACATGATGCTTTATCTATATATAAAAACATCACAAAAACGACGAGGACATACCGTTATAATCACTAATCAGCAGAGACTCATAGGAGATTAGAACCTCACATGCAAACAAAAAACCTTCACATGCAACAGAAATCAAAAGAAGACAAAAAGAAAAAAAACAACTAAAATTTAACTTACACCCAAATGAAGTAATTGATTGGTAGAAATTAAAGAGAGTCTTACGGTCTCATATCTTTATTAAGGTGAACAGTGAACGAGAACTTTAAAAAAAATGTTAGAGAACCGTAGAAAAATGATTTTTAGAAAAATCATATGTTTTAAAATAATAAAATTCATTTATAAAAATTTTATTTATACTAAAATAATCAAGTCTCGTCTCATTATTTTTAAATATGTCACAGCGAAGTAGAAAAATTCATTCACATATAGAACACTCTTAAGAAAATAGAACACATGAAATAGTTCTAAATGTATAAAAAAAAAAAGATATTAATGCAGTACTATATAACCTCTAGAACAGTAGTAGTTTGGTAAACATGTAATGTACTTGTTTTTAATTACAGAAGTTTATTAATTTTTTAAAATGTTTTATTAATAATTAGGTCTTTACATAGATTTTTAAAACAAATTTGTTGATTCAACATATTGCGCTAGTTATTGCAAACCTCGTCGTGCATTCATATTTTTTTTTATAAATCAAAAGTATATTTTTTAAAATATTTATACCAAAAAAACCATAAAAAATAAATTTCAAAGTCCATAACGTAAATATTTAACTCATTTTACCCTGTAGTTAAGGAACTTTAATGAAATTTAATTGAACCGGGAAAAAAGTAGGAACAAATCAGATTCGCTAATTAAAATTTCCTGTGGCTAAGAAAAATGTTATTAGGGTACTAGATACATAGATGTAGCATAAAAAGTTAATTAGTCAAACTAGTATTAAATCCACATCAAAAAAGTATCTTTACTCTTTGATTACGGCCGCCGGTATTTGGAGGAGTACTTTAGAATTTCATATTTCACATTTTATTTTTAATTAAGTTTAGATGTCAAATAAAAAAAAAAATAAATATATATATATATATATATATATATATATATATATATATATATATAATAGAAAATTTTCATATTTCAAGAAATTGTTCTTATAATTTTTTTATAAAATTTTGTAAGAATTTTTTTTTATTATTTTTTCTAAAAATTTTAATTAACAGGTAATTTTTTCATACATAGTTATTTTTTTCAAAATTATAAAATTCTCAAATATTTTTTATAAAATTGTTTTCCAAAAAATATTTTGTACAAAGTATTTTGAAAAAAATTGATATTAACTTTTTACAAATTATTTTTTATAACAAATTTTTTAAGTATTTCGAAAAAAAAATCAAAACAAAATTAATAAAAAATATGTGCTTTTTTTTTAATAGTGATTCTTGAACAGCTTCATATGATATAATTTCTAATTTTGTATAATAAACTGTTAGATTTCAAAAAAGAAAACATACCTTTATAAAAACAAAATACTCATAATTACACATTTTCACATCACATGCATCATCTAATTACGATCGTTTAATAATAAAAATCATTAATTTATAACAACAATTGACTTTATTTCTAGAAGACCAATGAATTGAATATTATTATTCACTCACACAAAGCTACTTTCTAAGAGTTAAGTCATTTTTATATTATAGAGTAAATTCCTTACATTTTACTAGATATGTTTTTTTTTCCTTCTCACATGAATTCCAAATTATATAAACTTCCATCAACTCTCACAACATAATTTCTTATTTTTTGTGAATTCAATATTAATAAAGTCAGAATAATTTGCTTCCAAATCACCGTTACAACCTACAACCTTTGAACGTATTAGTTTTCCTTAAAAATAACTACATTCACGTCATACAAATACCATATCAACATATCATTATAGATTATGGGCATCACATTAGTATAGGAAAGTGATCTATCCTGTTTGAGTTTTCTAAATTTTTATCGAAATTAATTTTGCTCAGTGTTGCAATCGACTCGTCCAACGACCAAGTACTATGAATAAAAATTGAGAAATTTGCTCAATAAGATAAGACTTGTCTAATGACCCAACTAGTATGAGCTCTTAGTTTTCTACAAATTGAATTTCGCACAATGATTTAAACCCTGGGAGCCTTACTCAAACAACGCATCCAATGAATTTTGACTCCTTACTGAGTAAAACAATCTAAACTCTTTGTTTTATAAACATGAATTTTTCTTAGTGAGAGAATTACTCGTCCAACAAATCTGTATAATTTTAAAAATCTCTCGGATATATCAAAGCCTCAAACTAGCTCTAGCTAAATTTTTTTTTTATGGTATGTCATGCCAAAAATGAAATACTTGTTATAAACTTGATCTCTCACTAAACTTATTTAATTTAATATATATCTCAAATAAACTCACTACTCACACAATTGATATATGTTTTTGACAGGTATCAAATCACTCTCATATTTTAAGAACCAACCGTACCACAATTCATTTAAATAATTCAATTCGAGTATAGAAATCACAACATTTCTACAACTAAATTAAACTAACAATAAATCTTATAAGAATTCAAGCCAACTTCCCTTATTTGTATTAAGACGCTTGACTTTAATAAAATTCTAAGAATTTCCATTCTTACAAGATATTATACTTGTGTAAAAAAATGTGTATAAAATGAAACTTTTAATAATTTTTTTTAAGATTTAATAATAAAATATTTAAATTTCACAGAGAATATAATTTCTGCTCTAAATCACTGTAAGTCCTTACACGTAATAAATAAAATAAATATATAAAGTGTTTGAAAAAGCATGTACAAAGAATTATGTATTCAAATTTTATCGTCACGGTTGTAAAAAATTATATACTCTCATTTTTTTAATTCTCACATAATTCACCATGTTGTTTCATTAAGTTCCTTTTATTATTATTATTATTATTATTATTATTATGTTTATGTATAATCATTGTATATAAGATAATGATTTTAGTTTTTGAATATGAAATATCTTTTTACGCATTTTTAAGTAGATGTCTTGTAAGGTGATATATTACTATTGTACTTTAGCTATAATCTTGATTGTTATTTTTCTTGTCTTTGATTAGATAAACTAATTGGAATTATTTTGATAGAAAATGAATATCAATTATTATAGAAAAAAAATATTTTGCTCAACAAAAAAAAAATATTTCACTCATCACAAATGTGGGACAGCCCGTGGGCTCGCGGGCTAATCTAGGGTGAGTCAGAAAAGTGAACTCAAAATTAAACTGCGAAACGGACCAATCTAATCCACACTTTGTGAGCCAAAACGCGAGATGGGTCAAAACGGATCAGACCAGTTCGCTTTGCAATCCCTAAAAAAAAGGAAAAAAAAAAGTTAGAAAGTCTTATATGCCATATATTGAAGTAAAGTTGTCAAGATAAATAGTAAAAGGAAATAGTGAAGTTGGTAGAATGAAAAATGCACATAGAATTATTTTTAAAGGTGCGTATATAATTAAATAAAAAGAGTATTATTAGATGTGTATATTGAAGAAATATTAGTGCAATTGGTTTTGAAAAGAAAGTGGTGAGATAGGGACAAAAATGATGGGAAAGGAGGAAGAGAGAGAAGAGAAAAGAAGCGGTGTTAGTATTAGTGAAGCATATGCTTTTAAGCTGCTTCAATTATGCTAAGCTTTTGTAATGTTGTATAAAGTAGAAGATCAAAGTCCATTCTAAAAAAACACTCAAAGGCACACCAATTAACCATCATAACACTCACTCACACCCCTCCAATGATGTGCACCTCTATCTTTTCATTCTTTACCTAAACCCTTTAAAAGCCAAAGGATTGTCTTCCAAGGAATAACGTATGAATCAACTTTTTCTGTTACCTTTTAAAAGCAGATGCTGACACCTGAAGCCTTGCTTATTATTATTTTATTTTCCAAGATAAAAAGTTTCCAACTCAAATATTCCTCTCTCCTGATAATAAATATAAATATAAATAAAAATAGATATTGTGTGAGACAGGATAGGAGTTGAGAGAGGCATGGATGACGGAAGAAGTAGCCGACGAAGCAAAACATGCCTTTTTGGATTGCTCATCTTTTGGTAGATATGCAGCCTTTTAGACCACCATGCTTACCTGTTCCCTCTTCCCTCTCACTCTGTTTACAATAACATTTTAATCAACTTTTACAACTTTTCCTTCCACTTTTATCTTTTCTCTTCTCTCGCTTCCTTCTATTTCACATAATTCCACCATATCCAACATAACATCAAATCAAACCGCTACCATATTTTATAATCCTAAAAAGCTGCAAAGTATATGTATTATTATTATTATAAGAACAGGAAATATCCACCGTATCTTATTCCATTTTTACATTAATGTCTGATTTGAGGCAGGGAGCAGCGGCAGCTGGAAGGAACTTCCACGTCATCTGGATCCCATTTAACATATAATTCGGAATAGTAACCGTGTCATAAGACATTAACGTTTGAATGAATCGGAAAATAAGGTGCAATTATTCAAATAAAAAATGAGGATAAGAGGTGCCCATAACCACACTGGGACAGTGACCGTCTAATACTTCAAATCTTGTATAATGATGCATGTCAGTGTCCATGGGTCTGGAACAACCTGGCAATTTTATCTTATTATGTCATCTGCTTATCTATCTACACAAATTTTATTACCTCTTAAATTCATTTTTGCCTAACATATCTTCTCTTAATGCATGCTCCATTTATAGATCAAAAACCCCATCTCTGTGTTTCACCCATGCCTACTACTTTGCAGTGGCCCAACAATTGTTGCACCAATCCAACTTTAGGAATTGCTATTTACACCCCCTTCTTAATTTCTCATACCAAATCTCTTTTTTTCCTAAATTATTCTTAATTCTTTCTATCTCGTTTATCCTCCTCCTTCTTCACCTAAGATACACCTACTTCTCTTATCTCAAGGTGCAAACCTCGCAAACATTCAACGGAAGCAACAAAATCCACTTTATCTAAGTTGATGTTGTCCAACGTTATTTGTTGTGTTATTCATGTAATTGAAAATGTGACAAGATTAACCGGTTCTTCGAAGCTTTGATCCAATACCATTGAAATCCAACCTTCGAACATTCAAGGCACAAGGAATGTTATTTTCAATTGGAGTGGATTAGGAAAACAACCAAAGACAGTACCAAGCAGAATACTTGCGAAATATGCGTTAATGTTTCGGTGAAAATAATATCTTTATGTGAAAAGGAAAAATTAGGCATTATTAGAAATAATTGAGATGCGAGAAGTGGAAGAAGAAGAAGAAAGGGGAGTGTAAATAGTAATTGGTTTAAAGATTTGATCAGTAATATGCCCCTTCAATATGCTTTTTCATTGAAGGCCCAATACTACTTTCGTTAGAAACCCATCATTCTTTGGGCCGTTTCTCTTGTTACAATATACGCAGAGAGCTTCTTCCTGCACCTCTATAAATCTTCCGTTACATCCCAGTTAAAAGAAAGCCTCTTTTTATTTTTTAAATTATGTAATCCAGAAGCTTTTTTTGTAATTTAGAAGTTAAGAATAACTTTCAAAAATTAAAGGTGTTAGAAAAACATAGCTTTGAATTGTACAATCCGAAAATTATTTATTTTATAATTTATTTTTTACTTAAATTATATAATCTACAACTTTTCTTTTAAATAATTTTTGAATTGTATAATATATGAGATTGTAGGAGAAAATTTATAAATGTGCATATAAACAATTGGATACATACATAGAGTATACCAATGAAAATGTTAGAGAAATGAAATAACAGAACACATGTTCAACCTATTGAATGAATGAATAGTTTCTACAATTTTACTCCCTCGGTTTATTTATAGTTTATGTTTGCCATTTAAAGTTTCAGAATTGTATTAGTTGTGTCTTTGTTGATTATACTCTGATGCCCGTATTGAATTTGAATGATAACTAATTTAAAACATCCTTCAACTCTTACTAACTATTTTCATCTATGTGAGTCCAATATTAACAGGGTTAGATGAGTTCTCTTCTAGAATCACAATTCAATACACTTGCAAACAAACAATTTTAAACATTTAAAGTACATATTTATTATGATAGTATGTTATGCGTGAGTAGAAGATGGTGCGACTGAGAGAGTGGTGAAACAATATAATGATGGTGGTTTTCCTAGAGAGAGTAGTGGTCATTTGTATTGTATATATTCTCCTAATTGATAAGTATTAATTATCTTTCAAAAGTTTTGCTTTGTTTTTCTAATGGAGAAGATTTGTAAATACATTTTATATACTTATATGTCAATTTTTTTTATCAATTATGTAATATTTTAAAGCTTAATTATGTTTTAAGTCCACAATAAATTTAGAAAATTTCAATTGAATACTTGATAAATATTTGTAGTCTATCAAGTGTTCAATAAATTTATTTTTTCTATTGAGTCTCACTATTAATTTTTTTGGTCAATTGGATGATATAATGTCACTCCTATTGTCATCACATGTCATTTTATTATTTTAAAATTTTAAAATTTAAAATTTTTAGGATTTTATAATTTTTTTAATTAAAATTTTATAACTGTATAATTTAATATTTTTATAATTTTATTGTTTTAATTCAAAATTGTATAATTATAAAATAATAATAAAATCATAATACTTTTTATTGAAATTTGTAAAAACTTCTACCTTCAGAGAGACATATTATTGGATTAATGATGTAACGTTCTAGAAGTTAGTTTTACCTTTTTACTATATTAAAAATTGAACTCCATTAAGACAAATGTTGATATGTGATAATGAATACTTTTAAAAAACTTAGTTTTCATAAAAAGAAAATATTGATAACAGTTTTAATGCATAACAGTATCATATAATTAATAAATTTTTCAATAAAATTAATACATTACTTTTTATATCCATAAAATTTAAACAAACTTTCTCAAAATACATTTATTTAACCAAATGAATTTTTAGTTGTTTATGAGAGAAAAAAAAACTTGCATAAAAAACTTGGTTATTTAAATTCAGAATTGTATAATTATAAAATTATCATTTATTATTTGAATTAAAATTAAAAATATATCATAATTTTATATTCACAAAATCATAATTTTATAATTATATAATTTTCAATTAAAATATTAAAATCATCAAATTACAAAATATTACAAAAATATAAAATTATTAAATAATAAAATGACATTTGACACAGTTAAACAAGATGATATTACAAGATAATAATCTTGTTAATCACTTAAGAATTACATCACCTCACATAAAAAGTTAATTGCGACATATTAATGGAAAAAAATAAATTTATTAAGTACCCAATAACCTACAAAAATTAATCCGAATTCGGTAAAAAAAATTTAAAAAATTTATCAGAAACTTAACATATAATTAAGCCAAAATTAGTAAGATAAATACCGTCAAATTGAGGTGTTACACTTAGGAATGACAAAAATATCCGTGCCTGCGGATATCTACAGATAAAATCCGCGACGGATAATTACTACCTACGGGTAGCGGATATTTTAATACCCGCTTATAAACGGGTCGGGTATGGGTATCATACTATCCGTATTTACGGGTACTCGTTACCCGCAAAAAATTAAAATTAAAATGTAATTTATATTTTATTAAGTTAAATTTAATTAAAATTATAAGTAATAGTATATTTTATTATGTCAAATTTAATTATAATTAAAATTTAATTTAATTTATATTTTATTTTTATAATTTTATATTAAAAAATTTATAAAATACATATATTTTGAAATATTTGCAGGTATCATGTATCCACGGGTATCAGCGGATTTTAAAAATATCCACGGATATTTTTTAAGCGGATACCCGATGAGTAAACAGACAGATATGGACGGATTTTTTTTTGACGGGTCGGATTGCAAGTAGACACTATCCATGCCCGACCCGACCCGACCCGTTGACATCCCTAATTACACCAGTCATAATAATAAAGCAGTAAAATTGTCAACAAATGTCGACTATTCATTCTCTGTATAATTTATATTTAACGTACGCTACGACTTATAAATATAATGGTAAGTACATCTATTTTAACAAATAAAAAGTTCATACTGGTCTACTTTTCAAAATTGAAAGACTTGATTGAATTTTAAAGGTTTCATATTATCACATTTTAAAATTGAATACTTCATTGATATTTTTATTAATAGAAGGACTAAAGCTAACATAAATAAATAAATAAATAATAGAGAAAAATGTAATTAAGCCTAAGAAAAATCTGTACAGACCGCAATGATTGAATTGAGATGAATTGGAATTAAATCGATTCATACCGTTTGGGTGGTGGAGAAATAAATTAAAATATGAGTGAAAGTCGTTTAATCAGTCTAAACCACAAATTTCCAGAGTTGTAAATGGCATGGTAGATAAGTGTGACACATGAAGGACGGGATGAGTCACCGTTCTAATCTAGTACGTGTTGGAAAAATTGAAGCCTTCTGGCTAACGGTTCCTTAACACTTGTCATTGTTTGAAGCAGTTCTATCTTTGACACGCACCTCGCATACCTCATTGACATATGTAACATCGATGTGGACTACTCCTAGATTGATTCATCACATTCCAGATTTATCAAGTTTCAGGACCAAAAGTTGCCGCACACGTTTCACTCACTTTGACCTCCTTTTTGTATTGGATTTGGATATCCAAAGGAACCATCATCCATGCTTGAATTTTGTTCAAATATAAGATAACTTCATCTACTATACCTCAGGGTAGTTTGTTTTCACAGCTCCCTCTCAAGAAACAAGTCATGCCCGAGAATGGGTCACATGACTCGGATAAGATCAATCCATTTCATCCCTTCCTTGCCAAGTGTCAACATAGCACAAGCTACTTAGGATATAACTTTTATGTGATTGAGCAATTTCGTGTTACTTAGGTACATGAATTGAATATGCTTAGTTTACTTGGACAAATCTTATTGGATCATTATCTTATAATCTACTGAACTTTCAAGTCAATCAATAAAACTGGTTTGGTTTTAGGTAGGATAAACTGCTTTTAGTTTATGGGTTTTATTGTCGGAGACAGCCAAAGAAAATTGTTCATTTACATGGAAAAGTTTGAGCGAGTGGTTGGGTACTGCACAAGAAACTTCTGCCGACCCACTGAAATTTCAAAACAAAAATATCAGCATGCACGACCACTCAAGCTTGTCTAAAATAAGTGGTTCTCCCATCGGAGCCAGGACTTGCAAAATAAAGTAATACATATTATGACAAGTTTTAGGTATGGAGAATAAGAACATACTTCATTAACACAGCATCTTATAGGAGTACTATTTTACTATATAATTATTTGCGTACGAATTTGATAAAGAATTAGATAGTGTATCTAGATATCAATTGAGAGACTTCAACAATACTCTAACTTCCCAAATAATACACTTTTCTTTTTTTATTTTGTGTTTTATAGTTCAATATGTGCATTAGAATTTCTAAAAGGACGTTCCTAACTTTTATCCGATTATTGTCTTAATAGTATAAGTACCTGAAAAAAGTTAGTAATTTCTGGCTCGACAAGATAAGGCAGAGAGGTTTGAACATCTGCTGATTTTTTTCTGATAAATGGTTGGTGATAATTTCATTTATCAAATTTACTGAGATTGAGACAGTACATTGGTAAAAAAGTGAAGATCGTTGACAATTAACTCTTCCACACACCGCAGCATCTATGACAAGTTCTTTGCAAGGAAAAACAAGTTTGCCAGCCTGTTACTGTTAATGGTACCTCTAACCTTTGCAGGACTACAGCTGCATGGTCTGAGCCTCATCATATGAAACTCGTGCCTAAATTTAATTAAACTCCAAAAACCGTACTTTTTCCCTACAATTTGCAACATCCAACCATAAAAAAAAGGAAGTTCAGTATTGCAAGTTTCGGTTTTCACTCAGAAACCAAGGAAACTTTCGCAGGCAGTCAACGAAAATAATAGGGTGTCAAGAAAATTAGTTGTCTCCTCAAACCTTATTTTATTGTTGAAAGAGTGCTGTTAGGCATGTTTTCATTGAACGGTGCAGAAACTCATAATCCTTGTTTCATACAAAAACGAAAAAATTTAATGCGAGTTATGTGAAGAACATGAATCAGCTAAACTGTGAATTTCTAAGTATTGACCTTTTAAAATCAACCTATGAAAGTATCATTCTGTACAAATACTGTTTTCTGTATCACTTTCTATAATGTTCCTCACAATACTTGAGAAGTTATTATGGATGAGGATGGTGTTGATGGGCACGCAAGTCCTTCAAGCAAATTGATTACTTCGTTAGTATCATCCAAATAGTACTTTGCCATACTTGGTTTTTGTCCAACAGTGCATGCAAACACTTTGGCTATGGTTGGCAGAGCTGGATTAGACACCGAACGAGCAATACTTTCGAACATATCTTCATCTGAGCGATCATCTCCTATGCATAGTAGAAAATCAGGTGACTTTCCCTTACTTCGCATAGTTGAGATAATGTCTTCAACCGCTTTACCCTTGCTCACACCCTGCATTTCATACAACAAATAATTCAACGAATTACCATCACAAAAGTCACCTCGATAAACAACTTTCGTCCCAATTAAAAAAGGAAAACCTTTTTTTCCGTCTCTCCTAACAAAACAAACCATTGTCTAAGTAAACATATACGCATTTAGGCCCTAAGTTAAGTACTACCTGAGGTTTAACTTCAACTATATGTTGTCCCCTTGTGACCACCACTGACTCATTGGCCAGCACACTTTCCAAGTGATCAAGAAGCTCTTTTGCTTGGCATGATCCAAAATAAGGATCTGCTTCTTGATGATGCCACACCATTGCGCTTTCCTTGTGTTCAATGAAGGAACCATCCGTTGCTTCTGTATAAAGCGCCATCACAGGTTCTGCAATCATTTTCCATTCACAGTCGACTGCCAATCCGCAAGTCTCCCAAGTAGAATTCGTACTCCACCTGCAAACAAATGAAAAACGAAAAGATGATATCACAACAAGAAACACCAAAACCGAACATTTACCAATCTTCGACAACATGGAAATTCAATGTACCTAGTGAAGAAACCATGCTCAGCAGAGAGACCCAATTTCTCACAGGGAGAAAACCATTTGCTCAAGCAATCTTTATCCCTGCCGCTCACAATGAACACCATATTTTCGGGGTCACTGCATAAGTAATTCAACACAGAAATAACTTCCCTGCTTGGAGTCTTGTTTATTGAGGCCTGTGGCATCACGGTGCCATCGTAGTCCAAAAGGATCAACCGACTGTGTGTATCTCTATACGCAGAGGCAATGTGATCTACAGAGAGCTTCCTAAAGGTAGGATCCAGAGCAACAATTCTAAACCCCAATCCGAATCCAACACCCCAGTACCTCTTGGAATAATGCTCTCTACAAGCTCTATCTAAATCCTGATCAAAACTCCTTGCCCAGTAAGCCACGTCATGAGAGCTAATGTACTTGTAATGCTTCTCATGGCGCAAATGTTTCTCTGCCTCCGACATTGTTGCAGCCGAACTCATTGCCTCAGCAACTTCATCAATGTTCCACGGATTAACCCTGATGGCTCCACTGAGAGAAGGGGAACACCCTATGAACTCAGACACAATTATCACGCTCTTTTTAAGGGATTTGTTATCCTCGCCTTCAACCCCAAGAGCCTTATCCAAAGCAACAGTCCCCTGCCTACACACGGTGTACTCATAAGGCACCAAATTCATCCCATCCCTCACAGCATTCACGACGCAACACTCAGAAATGGAGTAATACGCTACCTTCTCCTGCGTGGAAATTGGTCCATTCACAAAAACAATAGGCTTGTACCCCTGTTGCGAATACTTCTCATTGATATCCCTCGCAATAGCCTCACTCTCGCTCTTCACATCCTGAATATCCTTCCCTTTACTCCTGGCAGCGTTCAGAATCTGAACCAACACGACCCGACCCCGCAAACCTTCGTCCATTTCCAGAAGCTTCCCCAGAGCCAAGAACTTCAAACTAATCCCCTTGAACAAGTCCATGTCATCCACCCCCAATATCACAATCTTTCCCTCAAACTCCTTCTTCAATTCTTTCACCCTTTTTGACGTCTGGGGCAACGACAACACCGACTCCAAGAGGCCCAAGTGAATCCCCGCGGGAAGGATCTTAATCGTCACGGTCCTACCGTAATAATCCAAACCAATGTAACCCCTCTTGGACTCGTAATCCAGCCCCAACATTCTGCTGCAACACGATAGGAAATGCCGCGCGTAGTCGAACGTGTGGAAGCCGACCAAATCGCAGTTGAGAAACGCCCGGAGAATGTCCTCGCGCACTGGCAAAGTCCTGTATATCTCGGAGGACGGAAAGGTATTGTGCAAGAAGAACCCCAGTTTCACGCGGTGGAACCGCTTCCGCAGAAAAGTGGGGAGGACCATGAGGTGGTAATCGTGAACCCAGACATAATCCTCGTCTGGGTTGATAACTTCGGTGACCTTGTCGGCGAAGATCTTGTTGGCCAGGACATAGGCCTTCCACTGGTCGCGGTCGAAGTGCGCGCCCTGGCTCGGCGACATGGGTAGCATGTAGTGGAAGAGAGGCCACAGGTAATGCTTACAGAAACCATGGTAGAATTTTTTGTGAACCTCTGGGGGTAGAAACGTTGGGACGCAGCGGAACCTTTCGAGGAGTAACTGAGCCACTTCTTCTTGTTCGCTCGCTTCGATCTCTGCTTTCAACGAACCAACGTACAACACTTCCACATCCGGAGGGAAGCCATCTTTGAGCTGAAGGACCAGGCTGTCTCTGTCCCACTCGAACCTCCATTTCTTCTCCTCACGAAATGCGCGTATCGGTAACTGATTCGCCACCACGATCCGCCTCTCGCGCGGCACCGGCGAAACCACCTCGTCCAATCCAGAATTCTCCATGCCGTTCATGTCCAACTCCGCCACGTCTCCGGTATCCGTGGTGACCAGCCGCGGAACCCGAGCCAGCGCTTGGTAATCATCCACTGATACCAAATTCAACAACCCCAAGCAAGATCTTGATAGCATTGTCCGGAAAGAAAAGAATAAAGAAAGAAAAAGAAAGAGGATTTTTGTTGAGGGGGTGACGTTTCTTGTGTTGTTGTGAATGAGATGATGGTGGTATTAGAGAAAGATGGATCTTTGAGTGATGAAAATCCCAGATACTGATGCACCTTCCATGATGGAAGAGCGTGGGTGGCGTTTTTGTCTGCAAGAAGACTAAGAAACTAGCGAGGATAAGAACGAAGTGAAGGAAAACTCAACCGGTTTTTATGTAAACGTCTTCATCCAACGGTTCACGTTTCTTGTTCTCTCATCTCAGTTTCCTAATTCACGACTCTTCTCTCTGCTCACTGCTGACTGTAACCGACTACTCTCTCTCCCTCTCTTCCCTATGATGGCGTTATCCTTCATTTATTACCTTACTGTGGTATAGTTTTGTTTTCGGGGGTGGGAAGTTTACGGGTTATAGCCGGTAGAAGCGGATAAGGATGTAGGTGTATTTAAAGATGAAAAAAATAAAGGGAAATATGAATTGAATGCCAATTCATAGGATCACGTGGTCTTTACGGCAACGTAAGGGAAACAACATTTCCATTCTTATTAGCATATACAGATTTTATTCAATAATATATTTTTTATTATTTTCAATATAATTGCACGTTCCTAAAGTTAATTAATACAAGAGCCATGTTAGAATTAGAGATGAAAGACTTTTTTTAATGTGGCAGTTTCCCGGTCAGAACTAAAGATCAATGTGAAATAGCACTATAATATATTTAAAAGATTGTTTTTTATTAATATAAACTTTCTTGCACACATGAATATGAAATCATGCATATGAGCACATTCGTAAAGAGATGACTACACATGAATTTGGCGTTGTTGAGCAGTGTGAATGGGAGATGTGAGACAGAATGCAGAAAATAATGAAAATATTGGATTGTAAATTAGAGGAAAGGGGAGGGATAGAATAAAAAAATAATGAGAGGATAACGTTATTTATGGCATTGACTATTTACCTACTGCCACTACTGTTTAAATTGCAATAACGTAGAGGTCAGTTAAAAATGGTTTCATAAATGGTAGAGATAGGATTGTATAATATAATAAATTAATTTAATAATTAAAAGTGATGAGAATAATTGTAGATAAGTGTGGTTGAATGCAGGAGTGGGAAAGTGGATAGAAACGAGGGATATGATGGACAGGTGGGAAAAATGGAAACGTTTAAAAGAGAAAAAGCAAGATCATTCCTGGTTCGCCAACAACATCCCAATCCATGTTCACACGGATGTCTTCTACTTTTATCGTTTGAACTCAATAACTTTGCTTGGTGTTCCTTTTTTATAGTTATTAAAAAAAATTACATCCAAAATTAATTATGATGTCTCTTTAAAACATATTTATTTTAGTGCTGTAATTTTGATTATATCTTTTCATGATTTTGTATAAAAATCAAATCTCCTCTTATCTTCTTCCTTTTCCTCTTTTCTCTACATATCTAGTAATTCAAATAAAGCCCATCTTCTATTTCTCCGTATATTCATGATCTTGTTACCATTGAAGCGTTAGTTAGAAGAGAAATGATATTGATGTTTAAGGTAAAAGGAGTTCCTAGAAGTGGCCAGGTGGATGTGTGCCTGACTAACGTGGCGTGTGGGTGTCGCCTTTCCTTCACGGACAACTTTTGACTGCTGACTTGGCACCCATGCTTTTCTTTTTCCTTTTTTTTTTTATATTAAAAGACTAATCCTTTAATTCCACAATAATCCCTCAATCTCCCGAAACCAAAACAACCCTCGCATGCTTTCTTTCACACACTCCTTCGTCATAACACCTGTTTTAATAAATAAATAAATATTTTAATATAGAGTAAAGCATGAAATTTTAAAAAATAAATAAATAAACAGTTAACCTAAAATAAAATATAACTGGTTAGAAGTGGATTTTACGCCGAATATATTTATTTTGTGTATGGATAAAAAATTAGTGATGATTCATTAGCGGTTTATTGTTTGGTAGAACAGAATATAAAATAAAATCAATATGATAGATTCAATTTAGCTTTGATATCATGTTAAAAATAAATTTTAAATTTAACTCAACCCATAAAATCGACATAAAAATTGTACTCACTTATATATTATTATTTGATTTTATTTTTATTTGATATATAACTTCCCACGCTACTTATTCAGAATTTTTTCTTCCACGAATTACGCTTACCTTCACAAATGATAATAAAAAAAGCACCGACTGATAGATTTTTTAATCATTATTTATTCATAAAGATCATATCACCGTTTATTTAAACTTTTTCAAAACATTTTAATAGTAATAATTTTTCTTATCTTTTATAGATTTGTTGAAGCTTTTCACAATATCCGATAGACATAAAAAACAATGAATTAATTCTATCAGGAGAATATTATCAAAATATTTATTGCCTTTTAAAATCCTCGTTTTCTAATTATGGGAAAAAATATACTTTTGTTTTATAGGTAAAGACTTCTAAAAACTAAAAAAAAGAAATTGTTGTGTTCTCCATGAGTTGACTTGGGGCGATGGTTATCCTGAGAAGAGAGATGTAAAGAAGGTGCGACACGTGTGAGAATAGGGGCAATACTGTTGATGATTTCTGAGCGAAGATGTCAGTGGGCCTGCACCTGTGACTTGTGAGAATTAGTAAAAAGGATAGAGATACAAAATTTTGAACATATGGATAGAGTGGGCCCCACCTCTCTCCATCACATTTTACGTGGCTTTGTGGACCCCACTTTATCTACAAACTCTTTTTAATATTTTCTTTTTTCTTTTTTAGTTTACCCATTCACGTGGCCGGCATCTTCTGCTGTATCTTCAATTCTTTGCCTCCGAACATGGGACCCACCATTCCTCGCTTTTTCATTTTTTTCTTTTTATTTTAAATCTAATTGTTTTTATTCTTTTATCTGTCGTAAATATTTTTGTTAGGCACAGAACATCCATGATTCAACAACATTCTCACGCTCCACCTTCTATATCCTTCCATGTAAAACTTTTTATAGGAATGCACCGCTTCAGATATTACGCAGATAACTCAATCTAAATTTCAAAGTCCAGATGAAAAGATAGACTTTCGAATTGTGAGTGTGTAGTTAAAAGATAATTCTAAGGTTATAAGAAACGGCATATAAACTTTTAACACCTTTTATAAAACATGTTCTAATTTTATATAAAATATGTTTTTCTTATAATTTGTTCCAAAAATATTAAGAGCTACAAATTATTTCATATGGATTTACAATGTATACTTTCTATAATTATTTTAAAGAAATTTTGTTTAAATATATATTTGTTACATTTTTTTATTTTAATGGCATAATTACCCTTTTCAAAATTATTTTATATGAAAATTTATAACAATATGAAACATTTTAATAATAAATTTTAAAATAAACAAGAAATAAATCTTATAAATGATAGTTAGATGTTGATTTCTTAGTTTATTTTAAGATTTGCAGTTTTAGAAAATTCTCGTTTTTACATGTTAATTTTTTTAAAAAAAAAATTAAATATGTTTTTAGTTTTTATATTCGAACCGTGAAATTGAATTTTGTTTTTATTTTAAATTTGGTATATTTTAGTTTCAAATTTTAAAAATTAATAAATACAAGTTTTTAATTTATTTATGTTAATTTTTTAATGTTAAACACGAGATAAATGAGTAAACAAAACTTTAAAATTAAGAAATAATTTTTTTAAAAACAATTCTTAGATCATCTAATATAATTTGTGATACAAATTTGATCATTTTAATGTGCTAAGAAAGGTAAATAAAATATAAAAAAAAGGAAAAAGAATACTGAATGTTTAAATTAAATAATATCTTCTCTAAAATTCAATCAACTTAATATGAATTTTTTTGTTAAATTTTAAAAATTCAGCATAATTGCAAATATTTTATTTCACATAATATTCAGTACCCTCAATGATATACTCAACAATATAAACTATTTTCAAAATATATTAAAGAAATAAGTGTAGATAGAAACCTACCATCACACTAATTTAGGTGCCATACCCAATACAATGAATGAGATTGTTAAAAAGATAACATTAATGGATTAACTATGCTTTTCCAATAAGTATATATATCTTTTCAAAATCTAAAATGAGAACATCACACTAAGGTTTTGCGTGTTAGTTCAGAGGAGTTGTACGATTAGTATTTATATTTCTTTATATATGTTTTGAGGACAAATTATATAATTTTTTTAGTGTGCTGGATTCAGAGATTTAAAAAAGAGAAGAGGTGGAAAGGAATAAGATAGGTTGCAACTTACAAATTGTTTAGATATGTAAGAGAAATAATGACTTCTTGATAAATGAATTATATTTGACTTCTTGGTAAATGAATTGTATTTTACTTCTCAACAAGTTTTGACTTTTATTTTAATATATATATATATATATATATATATAATATAAATTATATAAATATAAATACATGTTTAACTATTATTTAGTTCTCTAATTTAGTGGTGTGATTTATTTTGGTCCTTTTATTGTTTCTAAGTTTAATTTAATCTTCAATCTAAAAAATCACTTTAATGGTTTAAAAATGTTTAATTTTTAAAAAAATTTAATTTAGTATTTTTAGTTAAAATTTTGATTCAATGTAGTCTTCTTATTTTTTAAAATTTTTTAATTTTTTCCTTTCCATTTTGATACCAAATTAGTACTTAAGCTTAATTATGACTTATATGTTAAAGTATTTTTCTTATAATTTATACACCAAATCACTCTCCATCTAAATATTCAAATTATTTTATTTTGTACACCCTACCTAGATACTCAATTTTTTTATATTTTGGTGAAGTGATTTGACATGTAAATTCGATTTTTCTTATTTAAGTTGTAACTAAGTTTAATTATTAATTTAGTCTCAAATTGGAGATCATAAAAATTTGATCGTTTTAAAAATAAAAAGACTCAGTTAAATAAAAAATTTAAATAAAAATACTAAATTTAAAATAAAAAAAAGATTAAACATCTATAAATAATTAGAAGACCAATTTGAATATTTATTTAAAAAAAATGAAGGATTAAATAAAAATAATAATAAAATAACTAAAATAACCACACCATCATATAACTAAATCATTAATTAAAGATTATATTGATATATAAATACATATAATTTATGTTTTTTATAAAGATGGAACAGGACCCACGCCGGTCCCCTATGGATCCGTTCTCCTGGTGTGTTGTATATTGTTCGTGGAAGAATGTATGTGATTGTGTTGAATTTTCGTGAATGGTAAAATAATTCATTTTAAGTTGATTGGATTGAACAAAACACAAATTTAAGAGAATTGAACTACCCTAAAAAATAGTTTGTATTCTTTCTCTTTTTTAATATTCTTTCTAATTAAATCATTGTATTTGATGTTAAGTGATTAGAAAAAAAATAAAATTTGAATTGTAAATTTTAGAGTTTTTTCTTGTGGCAACTCACTTTTTTTTTTCTCAGATCCTTTATTCCTACAGAAAATAGGGTAGACGTAAATTGTTCAAATGATAAATTTGGTAGAATTGGGTTATATTGAGAGAAAAATTTGGCTTCTAAAATTAACAGATTGTGAAAAAAAGAAGGTTGCATTTGGTTTGTTTTTATGTGGAAAACATGATTAATTTCGAGAATAATTTAAATTTTGAGTTGCTTAAGAGAATTGTTTCGCAAACTAATGAATTCTCCTGAAATGTTGACTGTGAAAATGAGGAATAAAAGATCCTAAAAATTAATGTGCAAAAAGGAGAAAGTAAAGATAAAATGAACTTTGAAACGCATTTTCTTTTACTCCATCACTTAAATGAGAAAGATTTAATAAATGGCAATAAGAACCAGGTTGGATGGCCACTAAAAATTAGGTAACAGAAGAAGTTGTCAAAAGGGGATTTAAAAATGAATATGGAAAAATGATAAAGTTTGAGTAAAGATTTGGACAAAACCAACTTTCAAACGTTTTGTTTGACTCCATCAATTAAATGAGAAATTACATTAAATGAAAATAATAATGAAGTTGGATGTTGAATCAAGATTTGGACAAACCACTTAACCAGTTGCTTATTCAAATATCACGTTGGATGTCTAATGAAAGTTAGGTCATGGAAGAAGCGATTTAAAAATAAAATTAATCCTCCAATTAATATGTAAAAAGTGTTATAAAATAAAGGTAATAAGAGAGACAAAGGAGAGGAAGAATAGAGAATGAGAGAGTAGGGAGCAACTTCTGGTTTTATGTGTGTCTAATTACTGATAGGACGAGTCCTATTTATAGGTA
>Ga0214542_1001286_pt1 | contig 51134 bp, 31 predicted proteins | sample CNSS1metaG_FD_160096 | JGI IMG/M metagenome (GOLD analysis project Ga0214542, IMG submission 160096) | Root nodule microbial communities from cowpea collected in UCLA plant growth center, Los Angeles, California, USA - CNSS1 | ecosystem: Host-associated > Plants > Roots > Nodule | place: USA... | reverse complement strand
AATTTAATATATATACAAATATATATATATATATATATATATATATATATATATATATATATATATATATATATATAAATTTTTTTAATTTTACTTGCACAATGATAATTAAAAAATATTATAGTTTTTCAATTCCATTTTATAATAAATATCTATGTGAAATCAAATTAAATATCAGATAAAGGAGAATGTAAGGTTTAAAATTTTAGACCCATAGAACAAAACTTTTCGTAACAAAAATAATTTTTATTAGAATGTTAGCTATATAAAGAAATAATTATATATATTTCTAATCCAAAACTTAAATATGAATTAAAACTTATTCTTATTTCAAATTTTGATATATTTGAATTATTAATATTAAAAATAAATTAATATGATATTTTTAATGTTTGGGGTAATTTTAACCCCAACATTAATGGTTTATGTATGAATAGTATTAAAAGTTTTATTTCATTTGATGAAGGGTAGGTATCGGTGTTAGGTAATCCTTGGGAAGCATATCCATATTCAATCACCTACATTTTCTCATAATTTGGACATGGAAGTTCAGGTTGTGGAATTTATAAGAATTCAAATGTCAAAATCAGATTAGATTTTAGTACAATAACTATAAAAATGTGCGAGGAAAAGATAGGTACACGACAAAAGAAAAGCTTAGTGTTAATTTATTTATTAAGTGAAAGTTTTTCTTTTATAGTGATTGACATTAAGACTATTTCTAAATAAATTATTTTCATTAATTTAACTTCAGACTTTAATTAAGAATTATTTTCACTAACCTAATGGATGAGAAGAGGGGTAAATCGTCTGGGATCGGTGATATTGATTTTCCAATGTCCATCAGAAAAGCCCATGCTCCTGGCCTTCCTCCTCTCCCACTTCAGCGCAGTGCGACGCCGTTTCGTCAACCCACATAATCTTTGCAAACCCTCCTCCATGGCGTCGTGAACCTTCCACCATCTCCGGTGCGCCACGTCACTGGCGTACACTCTCTGCTCCAGGGTGTCCCAATTGCAGTCGTAGTCCCTGAAGCAGTGCCAGGGCTTCCACCCCAGGTAGTGAATCGCATACACCTCCGCCGGCTCCGCCCCGAACAGCGCGTTCTTCTCCCTTGCCTCTGCACTCGTGTTCGCCCAGAAATTCTTTAGAAGGTTCACCCTCCGCGGCAGCCTGTGCCACCACACCAACACCTCGTTCAGAAACCCCTGGTCCCCTCCGTTGTACGAAACCACGACATCGCGAAGCCGCATCAGCACGCCGAACGTGCAGTTCGAAGGTTCGATCACCATTATCCCGGAGTTGAATACCGATTGGTCGTTCCCCGTGGCGGATATCTGCGGGAAGCGGAAGAGGATGTCCAGGTTCCGGAGTACGATGATATCGGAATCGATGAAGATTATTTTGTCGTAGTCGGTGAGCTGCCACAGACGGAGCTTGCTGTAGTTGTATTCGTTGTAGCTTCCTTTCTCTGCCCTTGGGTTTCGGATTCGGGTTATCATCTGGATCTTCCAACCCGCTTCCGATAGGGCCCTGCGTTTGGGAACGGAGATGGACTTATCCGCGAGGAGGATTAGGTGACGTTTGGTCCCTGTTTGGAGGAGGGTTTGTGCTAGTGTTATTGCACCGCAAACGTATGCTTCTGAGGAATGCAATACTGTGGCATAGGCTTCGCGCTTTATTTTCGCTCTGCTTTCACCGTTTTTCTCACTCTTCACCAACTCCTTCCTCCCTGCAAATTCAGTTACATTCTTTTCTATTATTTATTTTCTCAATTTTAAAAAAAATGCACCCAGTTCAATTACACTTAAAAAAAGAAAAATTGATATCTATAATTTTATTGTTAATATTACAAGAAAGACATACTTGTCCTGGTTTATGTATTTTTATCTCTGACTACTTATTGCTTTAGTATTCGAAAACTATTCTTGAATTTTTAATTAAATGTTATTAGTGCATGCAAATTATTAATATTATAAGAGAGACGTAGTTGTTTAAGTGTATATATTTTTATTACATTAAAATATTATTGTGGTGATTTGTCCGAAAGTAATAATGGTTCTATGTCTGGTTATTGATGATTTAAACGACCAAGTACCGAAGGAATCTGATAATGAAATAATATAAACGTTATTATGGATTTAAAGAAAAAAAAATATTTTAAAAGGTTTTAATTTGTTTAAAAAGATCGAAAATTAAAAGGTCAAATGATTAAAAATATAAAAACAGGTAAAAAAGATACAGAAAACTATCTAGTTATCTTGAATGCTCTGCTCTAACTTAGAAGTATCCGTACTTTGTGGTTAGGACAAGACAAATAAAAAGATTTTACGGTATTAAAGAACTATGTTCATTTCTAATATTTAACCTTTGTACCGATTATTTCTGAATGAAGAGTTTGGCAGTTATCTTTTTATAATGTTTAAACTTTTATAAGCTGTTGGATTACTAAATTTGTATTTTATCAAATAAATTATATATGTTCAAACTTTTATGGAATAAAATATAAATGAGATACAGAAAGAAAATAGAAAAAAAATGTTAAACACCACAATGTAAAACAAAAGGAAAAAACAATATCATGGATGTGAAAGTCATCGCCTTTGGTGGATGCGAAATTTGATTGAAAACTGTTAACTGATTTTGTTTACGCTACGAACAAGGAATGCTACTATGGTAGAAACAAAAGAAAAAAAGGTTGGTGGAAGAAAGCTAGTTAGCTAAAAATAAGTGAAAATTGAAGTTCCAAATTTAAACGGAAAAACGAGATGGATAAGTTAAAAATAGTTGAAACTGATGAAAAATATTACAATAGATTCTACTATTCAATTAAAAAAAATAAAAATTCAGTCCATGTTTTACCAAATATATCCCACCTCATTACATCTTTATCCATTTTGTTTCATCGTCTGAATGAAGGAAACAATAATAGGTATGGGTGGAGGCATCAAAATCCAATAGTTGGTTACCTTCACATCACAGGGATGGAAAAGTGAAGTGGTTGCGTGGTTGGTATGGGTTGTTTAACCACAATTCAAATAAACATGTTTGTACTAATAATTCTGGATAAAGATGACCAACACACTAACAATTAATTAACTATTAGCTCATTCATTGCTAGGGAATTTTAAAATTTTGGTCATTTAGCGTATGCTTTTATTGTTTGTTTGTTCATTTTTACCACAGGCTTTTGTGATTTTTTTTTTGAATGATAGTTTATATAAAAATAAACGAAGAAGTTTAGTTGAAAATGAAATTAGAAATCATGAGATCTTTGGAAATCCGTGATGGGTTCTTAGCCATATGATATGACTGAGGCTTTTAAGATGAAGAAAATAAATGCCTTTTGTAGATGATAAACTTGAGAAGGAAGAAGAAATATATGACCATCACTTGTTGCAGCTATTGTAAGATCCTCCATATTTTTTATCATATTCTCGCCACACCACGCTTCTTCTCATTGGTGTTTAGAAAAAAGTGCTCAGATTACTAGAATGTTAATAATGGGTTGTTTTCTTTCTAAGGGGCTCACAGGAAAAGATTATATAAATGTGAATGAGCTCAATCCACCTAAGGATGACACTACTTTTAATCCGAAACATTTGAGACATTGAGTTTATAAATAATGTTTCTTATATAATGTTTAGTTTATTGTTTCTATCCAATATATAACTTAGATTCACATTTCAATGTAAATCATTAGAATAAAACTTTTAGAATCGTGCTTGTAAATACTACTTATCCATCTTAGTGATATTTTAAAAAATAAATTTGGGAAATAATATTTTCTGCTTGCGAACGTTTTGGTTGTCTAAAATAGATGTGGTTATTTATTTGGGTGTGTGAAGGAAAAGCGAGCTAAGGAGGATAAGAAAATGAACAAAATAATATATGGTGTGTATATGTAAAATGTAGCAGACATATATTTGTATATACCTTGTTCCCAGAGAGGCATGGCCAACTTGCAGGAACCGAGGGGCAATGAAACTTTGTGTTGTAACTTGTTCATGTCAGCTTCATAGTACCACCATTCACCTTCCCGCTTAACCAAGTTGTCGCATGGAAACAGTTCCATCATTGGTCTACACTTGCTCCAAAAAACCACTCTTGTCTTCCCTCTCCAATCCTTCTTCCCATTCTTTGTGGCTAAATTCGCAACTATAAGATGAACTTGCAACCGAAATACGTCCCTATTCCACGCTTTTTCGGGATACCTGCATGGCAGCTTCGCAACGATGATGTCCATGCTTCCATATTGTGTAAACTCTGGCATAGGTATCTCCGGACACGACGGCACATCATTCTCTTCTTCCTCGTCTATCCATTCAGGAAACAAGTCTGTCCAGTTCAAAAACTGTGATACTCTCTGGAAATGAACCGTCGTGGTTTCCCCATGCGTGCTCCATTCTCTCACAAACCCTTCTTCCATGTTCACCATTCCTATCCTCGTTCCTTTCCCCATCTCGCCAAAAAAGCTTGGTACTACATTGTTTCGTTTCTCATTTTTTTCCCTGTGATGGATTGCTTTAGGTTCTTCCAATACTGCTTTCATTTTCAAGTTTTTTTCTGCCTACAGATTTTGAAGATCGGACAAATAATGGCCGATAAGAATGTGTACTTCACATGCACATCAACTGAAGTTTGAATTAAGCTTATATACAAACAAAAGAAAGAAAAAAAAAATGATATGCCTCTGAAGTATAGGCTCACCTGCTTGTGATGACATTCGCTCAAGGAGCACCTCACAAGGGAGCCTGCATTCTCTAAATAGTCAGATGGATGGGGAAGAACAGTGGCATAAACAAGCAGAAAGACAGTGAGGAAAACAAAATTGATTATGGTGATCAAAGCTTTAGATGGCATCGTCTTCAGCATCTTTTGAACACTCAAACCTTGCATCCCGTGTGTAGTAGTATTATCAGCAATGCTCGAGTTGAGAGGACTAGACTAAGTATTTAAATGAACTCCCCACTAATCAATTTAGGTGTGAATTATGTAGTAGTTGAATATAGTGAAGAGGAGAATAAGGAGTAAGGATCGGTAGTAGTTGCAGTAGCAGTTAGGAAATAAGAGTAAATCTCAAATTATTTACGTAACTCCGAGTGTGATTTCCTTGCTTTGATATTTCCTTTCGAATGTGACAAATGAATCCGAACAAAACGGCTTTACTTATATCACAGGCCAATAGTCAACTAAATCTCTAGGCAGAAAATTATGAAACTACCCACATTGGGTATCAGTAGCTAAAATCAGTTAAGAGCCACAGGGGTGGAGAAGTAAAATCCCCAAGTCCATTAACACTGGAAAATGCTCAACTGTCAAAGAGCAAGGACAAGGCTCGCCAACTATTCGGTTGATACGTCACTCTCTTACATGCAAAGAGAGATTGCTATTCTTTGTTTCTCAATCGCGAGTCTCCACCAATTCTATATAGTTTATAATATATCTAATGAAAAATCTCTTTTAGCTTGTTCAAAATTGATATAAACAAATGTTTGTAGGTTGTGCGTCTGCACATCATAAATCACCAATAATGATTCATGGGGAAGTTTTGCAGGGCTACATCCCAGTAGCTGTTAAACTATCACAATAATGTCCCCACATCCAATAATTATCGGATCAAATAAAAGTGGGGCCAATATATGTGAGACCAATGTAATGCTCCCTATTTCAATCACACAATGAAATGAATCGCGGGAGTGAGTCAACCACACTCGCTTCAGGTGGTGAACCAATCCCACTATGAACTTTGTGCTTCAAAATGTGATGAATCTTGTTAGTCCTCCTTAGTTTCCACCAAAAACAATTCTAGATAGGATATCAAATGTAAATGAAAACCATTTTTCTCCCAAAAAATGTAGAACTCAATGAAAAGGATTACACAGCTATTTCCGAAACAAATAAATCATCTGTACACGTATGAAGTAAGAAAACCCCTCGCACAGCATGCTCAACTACAGTAAAATGACCTCATAACTGAAATGTACGTTAGCCTTTATGTCCTCTCACATTCACATTTTCCTTACATTACATCCAATGAGAATCTTAACACCAGAAGGAATTTCTATTGAGAAGACAAGAAGAATAACACAACTTGAAGGCAGATGTCCTGGCATCTCACTAGCTGACCAAATTCCGACAACAATAACATCCAATTTCTCAAGGAAAACACATGAAATTATGGTTAGCTTAAGTTTGCGACCTGGAAATCATTCAGTAATTTCTTGTATGTGTTGAGAGTGACTTTTTCCTGGGGGAATAAAAATCAAATCCTCCCATCCTGAATTCCTTTCACTCATCTGCATCAAGAGAGAGAAAGAGAGAGAACTTATCAGAATTCAGACTACTGCCAAGCTTATAAGCTCTAGAACTTGTAAGCAGAGGTAACTACCTCCATTCTTTTCAGTACATCTTCCAAGCTACCAACCTGTTAATTTATTAAAAAAAAAACAGTTTTCAACCAAATATAGGACACAAGACAACTATGATTCAACCAAATATTCAGAAAGTTTTCAAGTTGATCATATAGGAAGTTATAAATTAATATTTATTCAAGAATCAAGGTAAGTCTTGCACAAAGCACTAGCAACACGAAATTAGGGTTAAATAAAATATTGTGGTAAAACGATTATCAAGTTAATGAGCAGCTTTGACCAATACATTGCAACAGCAAAAGTATAATTATTTAAACAGAACACTATGAAAGATGCTTCCAAGTAACAAGAGTAAGGATGGAGAATACTATACCACTATTTGCTGAGAAGCACCAGGTGTTCTAGATGCCCTGGAAACTTTGGACAGTTCCTGCTCAATATCCTCCTATCCATTTAACCAGAAAAATGGTAAAATACTATATTAATGACTAATGATTGTAGATAAGGACTGAAATAATGACAAGATCAAAGAATCAGACAACCTTAGAGAAATAGACAGGGCAGTAACGCTTGTTCTTCTTCTTCACAACCAGAAGTTCAGACTGTAAGCAAGCATATATGATTATTAGTCAACAACAGCACCAATTTACCACCGAAGCAAGGAATTACTAAAATAGAGAAATGGCTTAAAGTTATCAGTGTCTAATATTAATATGTATTCTATACAACAGTTGCAGTTAATTAATTGACAAATATTTCAGTGAGAAAAAGTGAACTGAAGTATACTGAACCAATAGTAATAATTCCTGTGCTATACTGATAAATAATGCATAGATGAAAAGACAAACTAAAACCATTTTTTAAGTCCTAACAACAAACCATGCAAAGTTCACAAAAAAGAAAAGAAAAGAAAAGAAAAGAGAACACACCTGAAAGACAGGAACTCCATCAAAGCCTCCCCTGTTGGCTGGTTTGAGCTGATAAACATGAAATGAAAGTTACATTTAGCACAATCTAGGAGCCCTATATGGTTCACTAACATATATTACATGTTGATGTATAATTTAGTTTAAATCAATGCCAAAGAACTAATTCCCACACTTCAGCTAACATGATCAAAGCTTTTTTTTCTCGCCCATTATTGTCATTGCCACTGAGCTGAAATGGTCATGCAAAAATTGTAGATGCTAACCTCCAAAGCATTTTTTATTTGAACTGGATCAGGCAAGAACCGGAATGCAATGCCTTCCACCTTCAACATGTATACCTGTTGTGCAAGAATAGCCATCCATGAAAGGTACAAGATTAACGCTACTGTTCATGGGCTAAAAAAATGATCCAGTTGCAGTCAGTAGCATAGCCTCCCCTTGTTGATAGGAAAGACAAAGGTGTACAATAAAATCCATGTTGCAAATCTCCTAATAAGTGACACGGGTCATGATATAAATGCTAAAAGTCAAATAACCAAGGCAATAAAAGTTCAAAGGGGGAAATTTCATTTCGGATTGTTTCACTTATTTTGAGACTCAAAGGTAAATGGGAATTCAACTTTTTCAAAAAGAATTGTTCCCTATCATAATTGAGTACTTAACTACTGCGTGGCTTTCAATATGAAAGAAGTCCATCCACATTTTTATTGAACGTCAATCATGGATAGGTCAATAAAAGTGATAAGATAGATAAAGGCTTCACATTGGTAAAATACAGATGCTGCTAATGGAGTAAGAATCAACATAATGGTTGCCAATATAAATACAGTAACAGTAGTAATGGCACCCATCAATTCAAACAACACTAACTAAAAGCCAGAGCATAAATGAGAAATCCGAATTAACATTTATTTGTGATTTCAGAATAGCAGCATTAGGACAAGAGAGTTGAGAGAAATTGCAAAAGACCTGGTCGAGAGTAATTGGAACAACCCTAGCCTTGTTTCGAAGTTCTCTGCTCCTTGATCGAACCTAAAACAGGGAGCAACGAATTAGGAGAATGCAATTAAGAGGAGGAGAGTAAGGGAAAATGGAAGGGAGAAACCTGAGCGAGGAAGGCTTGGGCGTCCTCTTGGCGAAAGCAGAGCAATCCAATGGACTTGGCTCCGTCGGCGTCGGAGATAAGAACGAACTCATTGTTGGAATTGCTGACGGTGTAAACAGAGGTGCCGACGAGGGACTTGGCGACGTGATTGGAGCCCAATGTGGGAGTGGCGGCAAGGGCATGTTTGGGGGATAGAAGATTGTGATGAGCTTGAGCTAGGGCTCGCTTTGTGTCATCCAAACGAGTGGCGAGGTCGGTCCCGAGACGGACGCAGTGTTGATGGACGAAGCTGGAAAACGACAGAAGCGGGTTTGAGTGTCCGCGGGACTCCATCTTACCCTTCCTCTTCACTCAATCCCTTCGCCTTTTCTACATAAACATAAATATCCCATTTCTTTCTTATCTTAACTGCATTACGAAATCATTAATCCATTAATTATTTCGGCCTATAACTAAATAATGCTTGACTTTCACCTAAAATGTCTGTTTAACCAAACGGAACACAATTTTTTTTTCTTTCCTTTTTTTTTTATGTTTGAAGAAATATACAATAAAAAAAATTAATTGTTGATGGGCTAGAGACAAACTCTTTTTAACTTCACCTTCTTGTTACGTTGATTCTCTCACTGTTAGTTAGTTAATAATTTCTTTTAAAACATTGGTTAATAATTTCTTTTTAAAACATGTTGAAATAAAATAGAAAATGTTAAGCGAAGACATACGACACTTTAAATTGGGTTATGTATCTGTGTCCGACACGTATCTATATCCTTATCAGTAACACGTACTTAGATACTTTATTGATATTTATCAGTAAAATATCTAATTTATAAAATCGTATTACAATACAATAAATTTTTTGAATATTGATTAATTTTAGTGACCAAAATTAATTAGTCATTATACAGTAACTAATAAGTATCAATTTAAAAACTAAAAATTATTAACAACTAAAATAGTTCCAGAAAATTATAATTGGTCTCTAAATTGATAATTAAAATAGTTTTTTTTATGAATTGATTTCTAAATTTGTAACTAACATTAGCTATCAATGTTTTGACTACCAAAATAATTGGTTTTTAAATTGGTCACTGACATTAGCTACTAAAGTTTTGGCTACCAGAATAATTGGTCTCTAATTAAGAAATTGGTCTTTAACATATTTTTTGTTACTAAAATCGGTCATTGTTTGAGAGTTTTCTTATAGAGAAACTTTTACTATGACAATAATTTAAATTTTTTTAATGTTGACAACTTTAATACATATAGTTTTAATTTCGACTAAGACAATAACAATCATATATTTATTATGTTTTTAAAAATTATTGTGCACTTTTCAATATTCATACATCGCGTATCTATCACGTATCGTATCCTATTATTTTCAAAATAAATGTATCAACGTGTCGGATATGTGTCGTATCCGATACACGTATCGTATCCATGGATCATAGGATATAACTTTAGACGGTGAATATATGTATTTATATTAAATGAACTAAATAAAAAAAATCACGATTTTAATCCAACACGGAGCTGTGCTTATTTGATGACTCTTAAACTTAATTTTTTTTTCTTTGTTAATCTTGCTTTGCCTCCCATGTCTTTCACTTCCTAGCTATTAAAATTACGAGTGAAATTTATTAAATTGGATTACATATTTCATTTTTTTCTTATCTTAACTATCTTAATTACGTATTAATCCGTTAATCATTTTGACTCATCACTAAATAATGCTCCACTTTTTTGCGAGATTTGTTTAATCAAAGAGATCACAGTTTAACATATAATTTTCTGTGTTTGAAAAAATATACAGAAGTGAAATTAATCGTCCATGGGCCAGAGATTATACAGACCAACTCTTTTTAACACCTATTCTTGTTATGTTCACTCTCTCGCTTTTAGCTATTTAATAATTTCTTTTAAAATATGTTGAAATTAAATAGGACATGATAAGTTGAGATATATATAACTTGAGATTGTGACTATATGTATTTATATTAAAAAAACTAAATAAAAAAATATTCAAGGTTTCCACCCGACAAAGACTTTTGCTTCTCTATTGACTCTCAAACTTAATTTATTTTCCTTGTTAATCTTGTTTTCGATCACGTGTCCTTTTTAACTATTAGAATTACGGGTCAAATTTATTAAATTGATTAAATATGTCATTTCATTCTTATCTTGACCATTTTAACTAGACATTAATCCGTCAATTAGTTCGGCCAATCACTAAATAATGTATTACAAAAGAAAATTAAAATAGAAATTAATTTTAGTGACAAAATTAGTCACAAAAATAATTAGTCACTTATAAAAGATTCAATTTTAATATAAAGTTTACTCCCATGTCAATCTAAAGTTTCCTCTCATGTCACCGTGAATGCGTCATTGATGGTGTTTTTATATAACGACCATAATATAAGTTAAATTATTTAACCGAAGTTTTAACAAATAATAAAGAGAAAAATATGTTTTTTTCCTCAAGTTTGACTTCAATTTAGAAATGGTTATGGGTTAAAATTTGATCATTGTTTGGTCTCTGTAATTTCAAAATTATTGTTTTTAGTCCCTATTTTTGGATGGCGTTAAAAATAATAAACGACGTGCCATAATTTTTTTTATATAAAAAATTAAATAACATGTGACAAGCCGTTTGTTATTTTTAACGCCGTCAAAAATAGGAACTAAAAACAATGATTTTGAAGGTACAAGACTAAACAGGGACGAAGTTTCGACCAGTGACCATCCCCAAATTTGGGTCAAACTTTGAGGGATCAAAAATATATTTTTTCTATAATTAAATAACACGTGACACACCGTTTCTTATTTTTAATGTCGTCCAAAAATAGGAACTAAAAACAATGATTTTGAAAATACAAGAACCAAACAGTGATCAAGTTTCGACCAAGGACCATCTCCAGATTTGGGTCAAACTTAAGGGACAAAAAACATTTTTTTTCCAATAACAAAAACGTTTAGGGTGTAGATGTTTAATACAAAATGTTGATGGTTGATTGAAGATAGATGGGTTTTGGCGTGCATGGTACATGGACATGTTGTAAACTCCGAGTCATTTATAGTGTCTATAATCTATTGGGAACAAAGTATAATCTTCAACTATGGTATACGTATTTTCATACCAGTATTATTATTTTAGCGTTTGCATAAATAACACGTTCTTTCGCCTTTAACGCAAAAAAGCTTTAAAGCCCACAAAATGCCCTTTTAAAATATTTCAAATCCTCTGCATCTAGAGGAAACATAAATGGATAACTTTGTGCTAATACTCTGTATTATGAATGCCAAGTTGCAATAAGAGAGAATAAACACGTCATTATAGTTAAACAAACACAAGAAGAAGTATTTAATTGATGGCATAGAAATTAATATATTGGATACAGTCCTTATTTTCCTTATGTATTCGTATATAATACAAAAACCGTGTACGTTAACACAATACGAAAGCAAATGTGTGGCACTATAAATACCCAACCCTAGCTTGAAAGGTGATAACGAAGTAGACATAAGATTTAAGATACTATGGCGTTCATTGAGCGTAATGTGTCGAGTGATGGAAAGCGTGTGATGACGGTGGAGCAGTTTAGACGGTGGTTGACGACGGCATTTGACACAAACGGAGACGGAAGAATCAGCAAAGCCGAACTCCGTCGTGCCGTGCGCCTCACCGGAGGGCTCTTTGCGTCGTGGAGTAGTGGCCAGGTCTTCAGGTCCGCAGACGCCGACCACGACGGTTTCATCGATGAAAATGAGTTCAGAAACCTTGCGCAGTTTGCAGACAAGCATTTCAATGTTATGATCATACGCTAGTTTTTTCCTTCCTTTTTTCCATGTCAATGTGATTTTAGCGAGGCAAAATAAATGATTTTGAATTTTTTGGTGAAAATGAAAATGGCTAACAAATTTTAATTTATGTGCAAATGAAGCGACAAACATAATATACACTATTGTGATTTTTAACACCTCAAAACAATATAACAATATGTTTCTAGTATTGGTGAATATTGGAAATTCACTAAAAGCACCGTCAATAAAGACGAACAATTATTATAGTATTATAGAAATTACACCACTTGTAGGGGACAAACCAATATAATAAATATATAAATTAATTAAGGAATAAAGGAAACATGGACAATACAAATGACCAATGAAAGAAACTTTTAATTTCAATATTAAGAGGAATAGCTAACTTTTAGCAAGGGATTTCAGATCCTAAAACAAAGACACCAATATTTAATGTTTTAATTTAAAGAGAATCATAAACTACTTATTATAATTAGTTTGAATTATAATAATTATTCTTTTAACAACTTTTTATTTTATGAAAATAATGAAATAGTAATTGATATTAATTTCTACCACACTAAGATTGTACATACTTTATACTAGTAGAGCCTAAGATTATTGGACAATCTAAGATAAAAGAATTTTTCTTGTCCGATACACCTTTGATTTTATAAGGTTGAAGGTAATTTAGCCTATTATTGCAAGTGTATCAAAACTTCGAACCAACACGCCAAGTCTTAGGGGTTGGATTACATGAATAGGTAGAAGACACTTTGGTCCATAGAAGGGACAATGATACTAGGTTTGCTGTATTCTAACTTTGGGAATCTGATATACATATCTAGGTTAAAGACACTTCAACCTACAATAACATATTCATTAAGACTCTCAACTAGCACATCTCAACTATGGGGAACTAGTGTATATGTATAGATCGAGAACACCTCGACCCATTGTATGTATATAGGTTGAGGACACCTTAGCATGTGCTAAGAGACCAAAGACACGTATGCCACTACTATGTTATGAATCCACATAACCAAAAGGACACACCACAAAGAGGTTAAGGATAAGTAAACACATTAAGAAACCCTAAAACGTGGTAATCCTACAAAGCCTAAGCCCAATAAACAAGACCTAGCCAAGTATTATAAATAGTCACTGTTCACGAGATAGGTCAATGTTATCATTTATTGCAATCTCATTGTCTTACTACTAGTAACTAATTTGAGCGTTAGATTGTCTTTGCATGCTCTCCCGCCGAGATCACATCAACTTTATCAAAAGAGAACTTTTTGACATCCATAATGAAAAAAATTGGTTAACTGAAGAGTAGGAAGAAGAATAGACACTAAAGCTACCTAATATGTCTTGGCCTAAATAGAAAACTAGTGTACCTATGGGTATTTTTCGATTCTATAAGAACATACTTAAAATTTATATTAAATAAATATATTTGAATAGAAATTATATCAATATAAATGAATATAAACAATATTTTAAATTTGTAAAAAAATAATTCAAATTGTGATATAAGATTAATTCTATTGATAACTAAAAAATATTGAAATAACAAAATGAAAATGAAAGATAATAGATAAAAAGAAAGAAGTATACGAGAAATAAATTTTATTTGAGACAATTTAAAGATTATTATCTTTTATTAATTACAAATATACGTGTTAAAATAGAGACGTTCAATTTAAATATAGGTTAATTTTAGTTTGTGTATGATTCTAACATGTCCATCATGTTGAGACATATATATCTTAACAAATTCCGTTAAGATAAATTTTGAATGATTGTAATATTATTTTAAGAAGTGAATTTTAAATTTAATTTAATTTTATAAAATCAAAATCAACTTTTGGAATGTAAGTTAAATATATTTTATTTTTAATTGATGTCATTCCAAAAGAAAAAGAAGAAGAAAAGAACTATGATATTGAAAAGATCTATATTAGGTATTATACCATGAACTATAAATTGAAATGTTATATAATAATTGGAATGCTCTTCATTTCTCACCGCATGGCTGTTGGAGAGGATCATACACGGCATACAAACTAGGATCTACACGAATAATATCATGTTTATATATACTTTTTATATATACCCAACTTGCAAAGAGAATAAATTAACAGATCACCCTTTATGCCTATAAATATGCCAATTAATAAAAGAGAGAAAGACCTAAAAAGCAATGTACAGTACAGCAACCAGATTCCTTAATTGATATAAGAATTAATCCAAATATATATATATATATATATATATATATATATATATATATATATATATATATATATATATAATATTATGAACACTCACTATAGAGGTTGTGTTCATGCATATACAGAGAGTACATAACAAAAGAAGGACAATTCTATTCTAGAATTTAGATAATATAGATCCTTCCTTTTAATTTCTTAGAACATGATTCTTAATTTCTTATTCTTCCAAAAAGGATGCAAATTAATAGATAGAACATACCTTCCTAATATACATGGAAAGAATGGTAAATGAAGATTAATGAACAATGTCACCATCTTATAATTTTAATCCCTTATATACACATTTTATTGGGTTACTTTTTCCTCATTGGTTCTCTTATCTTAGCGCCCAAGATACAAATCCCGATTTAGTTGCGATTAATTACTCTTTTAGTGTTTATGTTTCTGATTATGGACAACTGAGAACATCTTGATTTCCGAAACAATTTGGTTCAATTTTAGTTAGTTTGCGTATAAAGTATTTTACATTTTCTTGATAGTGAAGAAATTGTTAATATTTTATATTATTGTAGAGGCTTCTCCTAAATGGTTTCAAGAGAAAAAAAAACAAGAAAAATGAAATGAACTTCTCTATAAAGTAAATTTAGTCTATCCATAAATAATTTGTTCGGATAAGTTTTTCAATAAACCCTTAGAAAGAAAAATAAATAAAATATTTTTTTTGATAAGTTATAATTAATTTACAGTGAAAGGTTCTCATACTATATTTATTTTATTTGTTTGTTTATTCACGAAGACACTTGTTTAAATATAAATTTATCTAAGCTTTTGTTTTTAACTTGTTAATAAATTAGTTTTATTTTATCAAAAAAGTTCATTTCATTTTTATTTTCTTTTATTACTTTTAAAAACATTTGCTATATATTTAGAAATGACAACTAATTAGTTACACAAGAATGAAGAGAAATACGATATGTACAACTCTTTAATTTTAAGATCCTTAGTTATGTTTTTTATAAAAAATAATTTATAACTATATATAAATGAGATTTCCTTTTTCACAATTATTTTATCTTTTCATACGAAGCCATCAACTTTACAATTTAGTTCAATAAAACTAACTTATTAATGATCACAGTTTATACATTTTGAATTATTATATAAACATTTTTTTAGAAATAAATGTATAATTACATAACTTGTAAAAACTTAAAAGCATTCAGTATTATTTATGTAATAAGCAGGATTTAAAATGATTTCTTTTAATAGACTTTTCAGTCCATCTTTAATTTTCTGGTAATATAAATACATAAAGTATCTGATATGTAATTTCTTGCCGCTGTGAGTTCATCTTAATTTCAGGATACAGATGAAGGAAGATGGTTGTTGAGCACCTTGAGATAAGTGACAGATGAAAAGAAGAGAGAAATGCAAAGAGTAATAGAGTGTGTCAAATGATTGTGTGATATATAAGTGTCTGTCTCAACATATAAAAAACATTTTATAAAGGAAGTTGCACTAAATTCGGAAAACTTACACGAGTAGAAGACTGAAACATAAAAGTAAGGAATAATGTTTGGTGAGCATCCAATGCTAAATCTACACCTTTTAGAGAAAAAGAAATACGAGAGAAGTAATAATGTGATGAGATCTGATCTGGCACCAAGAGAAATGAGAGGTGTCAAATAACTGTATCTAGTGTTAGTGTGCTAATATATCCCTTTGGGAAAGGAAAAACAACAACGAATGAAAACAAGCATAAACTTTTTCTATACGTTAGAATAATAAAACTGAAGAAGCATAACTCAACTACAGTTACATACATATGCACGTTATGCAATCAAAGGAAAAGGACTTAACTATGCACTAATCTATCTATAATCAATAAATGATATCATTTGTGGGATTCCATGAGTTAAGTGGCCATGGGTTAATATCATAACTAACCAATGGCAAAAATGGATTTGATCTCGCAGCATCATCAAACAGGGAAGAAGCTCCATTCCTCTCTTTCATAAGAGTTCCATCCACCAAATTATGAGTTCCAATTCCAATCAATCAATTCAGAGTACATGTCAACAACAGAATATGGTGGTTCTTGTTGGCCTCAGATACACATATATATAACCTGTATTAGCAAAAAAACTAAAACAATGAAGTAGCATGCACGATTGAACTCATGGAATGGTGAAAACATACACTACAATAAACATACATGCATACCATAAAATCAGTCAAATTAATATCTTCAATACTTCAGTTCCAGAGGAAATATTGAACATATTATACTAGAACAAACATAAAGATGGACAATGATACTTTAACTTGTTTTTTTTTACCTATTTTTAACCCACCACTTCAATCTCCATTAGATCATCACATCACATCATTTGAAAGAATCAAAATAAATAATTTAATGGTGATTGAAGGAGTGGGTTAAAAAAGAGTCAAAAAAGGTGAGTTAAACTATCTTTATCCTATAAAGATATCCCTGTGAAGTTTCTGATTAAAATAAAGCAAACACTTGTGTTAAAACTATGCAAAATATATCAAGTATTTAATTACTAAAACCTAATCCTAGTCTGAGTAGTTACTTAGAGCTGATAAATTTACCCGTATAATTCTTGGAGCGGCACAGCCTGCGCCCATCCGTATCAGACCATCATAATTGAGCCAAAAAAATCCACGGGGACCTTTCAAATATCTATAGCAGGAGGTGGTAATTTCCAAAAATTCCAATTGTTAAAGTCCTCCTGCAAACAAGGTTCAGAAAAAAGATTGGCAAAAAGCAATTTACTGCAAACAAGGTTCAGAAAAAAGATTGACAAAAAGCAATTTACAACATGCAGCTTTTCAAAGAAACCTTTAATAGAACGAAATTTACATTCAAGCAAAATAATGTAACAAAGATTTAAATCACACAGTAGCAAAATAAAAAAAGGTCCATCCCAGCTCTCTCACACAACACTCGACATGATTTGCGTTGAATTTTAAATTTTCCAATCAGAATACCAATCCCCAAGGCTGACAGTATGGATAAGAAAATTAAAAGATAAAGCTTCTTCAAGATTAAACCTGTTCAGAGGAGTTCGTAGGAGGGAATATCCCATTCACGAGAGCATGCAGAGAAGCATATGATTTTGAGTCAACGCGACGGTTTACAACAACCTCTCCCTGTGAAATTAAAAATAAGAAAAGTTTGACAATCTAAGAACATTAAAGAAACTTCTAGCAAATATTTTAAATTAAAAAAAATGCAATTATTTACCCTGGGATTAATTATGAAGATTTTTCCCAAGGGAATTCCAACCTTAAGGTAGCTGATTTCATCCGTATCCCTATTACCAAAACCAGCATAGAAAGGATTGCAATCAGAAGGAAAAAGATCCTTGATGACCTGATGACATAAAAATTCAAATTGACTTTTAATAACATTGTGAATGACGAGGTTGAAATATATTAGAGTATGTTAATTTAATATGTTGTTGTGCGAAACTAACCTCTAAGCATGCAATTTTGAATTCGTGGGGAACCCTCCTAATAACTGGAAAAGAGAGAAAAAAAAAAGAAAAGAAAATGATTGTCTTAGACCAGAATTATATTGACAAGGCCCGGACATTTCACATGCAGCCTTGAACTTTGATGAATCCTTATACTCATTCATTCATCAAATTAATTGGCCAAAAGTTATAAGAAAACATAAAAAATCGCAAGAGTCCTAAATATATCGGTCACACTTCTACATGGTAGTTTCTTACACGGTCTAGAATAAAAAAATCAGACTCAAGCCATAGAAAAATCCAAAACATTTTCATTTATGGCATGCAGAGTGCTTGTGTCTTCATATATATTATCTAAGGGAACCTAAGTGGAATGTTGTCGTTTTATTCAATTGTCCCCATTTATAATATTCGAAGAGGTTCCTAGTACAATACTATACCATAACCCTATCATTCAAAGGCCATCTATTATTTAAGGAAAAAACAGCGCACAAGAGAGTCCAGCCTCCAGATTTCCATTTCCGGCTATTTTGCCGAATCCGCTAGTTCGCTAGCTAAATTACTTGAATTTCAACTTACAACTTCAAGAAGACATTAAACAAGAATTTTTTATTTATTTGCACTAGATTCTCTACGCTAGGTTTAATCAGTACGGTTAGTTGGGAAATTTACAGAAGACCCAGTGAAGTGTTAGATTGTTCAGAAACAACTTCTTGAACAAGTTTAATTACCCTGTTTTCTTAATGCTGTTCTGTCCGTGAAATCAAAGTTCAAGTATCGTCAAGACAATCAACATTCATACAAAAATGTTGTACCACTTGGAAGAATAGGAACAATACGAAGCAGCAGAGAAGAAAGAGACGTTACCTTCCCGATATAGAGAAGGAAAAAGTCCATCAGGAGAAATAACAACAGGACCATCTGGTAAAACTTTTCCATCCTGCAATTATAAAATAAATATGAAAATGTAAATGAATTTCTCTCCTTCCAAATTTTGTTGTCCAACTGGATTGGAAAAAGATTCTATATTTATACATGACCTGTTTAAGATTAACTAGGAATTGTCGTGTGAGATAGGCCTGAGAAATTGAACGAGCACTAAGAAAAAGAAGTTGGTAACCATTCTCCTGTATATGTGAAATTGACAAGGAAAAGACCATGAAAGACGCCAAACAAGGTGAAAAGAGATCAAAACATAGTTATTATGAGCAAGGCAATTTACAGTTCCCATTATTAAACTCCTCAGAAAATTAATCATATCAGTATTAATAAAACTTTTAAAATAAAAGTAAGCAATTGCATTTAACAGATAAAACAACCAATTGTTTGTTTTGAGCATACCTAATCCCTACCTAAAAACTGCCCATACGTAATTATGTATAATATAATCACTATATTAGAGGATATAACCACAATATATGACATTGTAGCAGTCTCAAAACATCTAAATAACCACATGGCCAAGATAAACAAACCTTAATAGCGGAGTATAAATGTGCAACACCTGTCTGTGACCAATCAATACCAACCAAAGGCATGAACTGACCAAGAACATCCGACCTGAATGACATGAAACAAGACAGAAATTACAATTGACAAACTACAGGGTTAGATCTTTCAAAAACAACAACAGAAGAGAAGCAGAACATGTGAAAAGCATATCAGGATGCCAAAAGTCCTAGCGATTCAAGCATTTTCTATTTGTTTCTGTTGTCCATCTTGTTTTACTTCCTTATGCTCTACTCATAATGTACTTGGCATTCCAATAACAACCAACTTTCTTAAATATACTAACCCATACTTATCATCTCAACTTGTGAAACTAATTATAATCCGTAAACTTTGAAGGTCTAACCATAGTTGTAAAACTAATTATACCTCCCAACTTTAGAATAAATAATCATGACTAGACGGAGCAAACAAGGATCTTTATCTTAAAATATTTAGATCCAATGGGGAAGTTCCAGTGGCAACTGGCCAGCCTAGGTTTTCTGGCTCGATCATCTGACTTCCCCAAGTGAATGGCAAATATGTATACTCTCACCTTGTAATTGTACCATCTACATCAGAGATCACTATGCGAGTGTTCCATTTCCACAGATATATTCGAGCATCGACCTGCCGGTTAGAGTTGAAATATAAGAAATTAACAGTAAACGAGATATTTCAAACGTGAAGTAAGCGTCATTTTCTTGAAATGAAATTATAGAAAACCATGATTATTGACCTGCTGATTCCCCAGCACAGCTGTAGAGAAAGTGAAGGTTACAGTATTCATCCCATCCTTCAGATTCAAGGAGGCTACCTGTTCAGAAGTTGGAGTTGTTTCCCTAACCTTTATTTTTTTAAAATTGGGTTTGGGTTTATCTTTGTCCATAACTGTGCTAATCGTATTCTCTAGAGAATTACCATCAGTAGTGTTTTTGACATCACTTAGAGAAGGCGGCAATATAGAATCTTTAGATCCTGCTTTAGGTTTGGGTTTATCTTTGTTCATATCTGTGCTAATCGTTTTCTCCAGAGAATTACCATCGGTAGTGTTTTTGGCATCACTTAGAGAAGGCGGCAATATAGAATCTTTAGATCCTGCTCTCCTCAAGGAGAAAGGCCAAAGTCTCCAGTTTCCCGCAGGGGAAGTGTTCTGTGTTGATGGATCATCTCCTGTATGATTTTTCTCAACTTGGTCAGCTGGTATCATTCCTTTCAGCTCAAATACATATAAACATTCAAAATACACCATACCTAGATCCTATGAAAAATAATGATAACCAATCTTAATAGAAACCTATCGTACCTCAGGGTACAGAGAAGTAAACTTATTTACCAACCAGGTATTCAGAATTGAATGCTTTAGAAATACAGTCAGATTCCATCTCTTCATACAACAAGTGTTTACAGAGACTGTTTTTGCATAAATGATTAATCAGTATAGTAACTACCTACAGGTTACAGCTTAGTGTTTATTTTCAAAGCTACAACAATGGCAAAACCCGCCATGTTGCTGTTATAAATACAAGTCTACTCAAACTAAACTATTGCTCAAAATACAGAGTCCCATCTGAATCTTTAGCGAAATTATAACTTGTTGCTATAAAATGTTTAACAATTATCATTCCATAAAAACAGAATGTTCAGTACACTATCAGAAGAGGATGAAATATAACCTCAAGACACGGATTGTTTTCCATTTAGTTGAAAGGCGACTTATATAAGGCCTCTTACCAAGGGGAAGCTTCAGAGTTGTACCTTTGATTTCCCCAGAATCATGACAATCCTTGGCACCTGACTCCTCGTGTGTTAGGTGGTTTCCTTTGTCTTCATCAGGTTTTGGACATTCTAAATCATCTTTTGGAGGGAATGCACATGGCAAGGATTTTGATCTTGATTCCAGTGATTGACTTAAAGGGTAACGGGCATCATGTTGATTCATAATGTCAGTTCCAGAAGAAAAGTTAGGCAAGGATCCCGAATGTTGCCCAAATTTCTCTCCAGCAGCTTCATTTCTAGGAATGACTATGGGACTGGATATTGCTGTTAACTTTTCGGTGTCATTCTCATAAGAAACGTGATCTTCGTTATCTAAATGTTCAGGGACGGGTGTTCTCTCGGGTCGATCATTGATTGCACTTTCATCAAGGTCACTGAAAAGGAATCTTTCATCCTCTGAACTTTGTGATGGTGATCTCCTTGATGCTTTTCTAGGTAAACAATCATCAACAGGGTCCAGAGGAGTCGATAATGAGCTGAAGGAGTCCTTGTCCTTCATATTCTCGCTTATGGCTTTGTCGTCCGGAGTGCTGTAGCTGGAAGGTTTGATAACACAATTGGGCTCAACTTTCTCACCTGAAAAATGTCCTACGCTAATTTTGACAGTTTGAGATGTTGTAGATACCGATTGCTCTTCAATATCCACCTCATTATACATAATATCACCAGAATCCAAACAATCAATTTGCTTAACCCCAGAATGGAACTCAGAGATCCCCAGTACTGGCATCCCAAGATCAGTCTTCTCAATAACTTCCACAGCTTCTGTACCCTAAAGGACAACTTTCGTGTGAGTTTAACGAAAACAGATTAAATGTTTGCTAGATTTAATTATGAGCTATGCTACAGTCGTATTCGTATATGCTTCAACAAAAACCTTTGTAAGAAAGAAAGTATTAAATGAAAAAGTAAATGCATTTAATCTAATAACAAAAAAATTACAATACTTTTTGTGTATGGTAAGTAGGGAGATTAGTAGAAGTATTTTGAGGATTGAGAATGACTCTTCAGTTATTCGAGTTGACATGTAAAAGTTCCATAAAAGATTTAGTACCATTTATTATTGGGCAAAACTTAAATATAGTATCATAAATACTAATGTTAAATGTTCTCCAATAAAAATGGGCCAAGGGTTAAATTTTATCCCAGTCATTCCTTCTGATTTTCAATGCAGCCATCCATCTCATCTAAAGTAGCTAAAATCGGCCTCTCGGTAACCAGTGTTATATTTCCTATTGCTAGTTTTGATAGGAGAACTCAACTGCTAAGGTACTATTTATTTCTGTCTTCCTCGGGCCAAAACTACAGGTGAAGACTACTTGTCCTTGAATTTACGAAATTACCTCAGATAGCAGTACAGTGGTACGATGCAAGACTTCATCATGGACATGGACGCGGACTTCTTCACATTCTTCTGCGCCAGCAAGGTACATCACCTCTTGAGCTTGCTCACTAGAACACGACACGCCCAACTTGGAGGTCTCTGGTGTTTCACGGCAAACCCCATCTGCTGAAACATCGTTTTTGGAAATATCGTTACTATTATCACCCGATGCATCAACAGCGCTCACCCCAGAAACTTCTCCATTCAATTCCTTTTCCACAAACTTCACCTTCACGCACGCAACTTGCACGTCAGACTCTGCAATATCATACACAACTTCCTTCCCATTCAAGTCACACTCACGAGCAAAACAAGCTTCCTCTTTCAACTCATCGTCTTCCACGACCACGTTACCGTCCCCAGACGAGTTAGCAAGAACCTTTTGCCCTTGTTCCCCGGAGAGATTAGTGGACCACTTGAGGTCTAACAAGTTAGCTGCAATCTCAGCACGCTCCAACGAACCCACCCTGCTCCCAATCGCTTCACCATTACCCTCTCTCTGCTTCAAAGACCTTCTCCCAAACACAAAGCCAAGTATTCTTGAACGGCGAGAAGTAGTCTTTACCGCACCCTCTCCATCATAATCGCAACTCTTAGACCTGCGAGAGTAATCATCTTTATCATTGACAGGAGAAGGCGGAAGTATCAAATTGTCTTCTTCTTGTGCAACGACTTCCCTGAGAAAGTAAGCTTCCCCCTTATGATCGAGATGCATTTGGAAACCAGCCGGCACCCCGTTGACACAGATATCAACCACCTTTTCCCTCGACTTCAAAACCCCCTGGAATTTGCCGAATCGAACGTACCAGGGCGAGGACTTGAAACTGCCATCTTTTTGTTCCACCACCACAATATCGACGGCGCCTCCGAACGGATGAAACGGCCCCGAAACGGTATACACGCCCTGACTCAGTATTCTCCCCACCGTTTGCATCCTCCCCGATTATTCCACCCCTTATCATAAATCCAATATCGCTTTCGCAACACTCAAATCTCAGAAATAACAGCAAAACACAACACACGGATTGGATTACATGATTGAATTACGATCATAATTAATCAATGAGGAGGGATTTTAGGGGGATCGCAAAATTCTCGGTAAGCGTGAACTAAAGGAAATTGGGTTTGTTTTCCGAGGAGAATAACGATTAAAACTGTGAACGGAGGGTGCAGTGTAACGCGTAAACTGGAGAAGAGAAGTGGTTGAATTTGGCGATGGGGGGAAGAGTGTGTCGCGGCGGGAGGAAGAGGTCGTTGGTGGGGAATGTGGGGCCCGCTTTTTGATTCGTGGGTTGTTTCTCACCGTTCGATCCATCAATTCATGCTTCCTCCTTCACGCTTCTTCATCCTCGCCATCTCACTCACAAATTATCAATTCACAAACCTAAACTCATCTTTTCTATCATAACACTTTCTACAAACCCTCCGCGGACACGCCATTGTCTTCCTAGTGTAAGCAACCTAATTTAATCGCAAATCACTATAATGTCACTTTTAAGATAATTACCATTAATCATAACATAAAGCTATTTTTAACTAATTTAGTTTTCGACCAAAATTATAGATATGTCATGTCATATGTATACATATATGTATCGATAATCTATAAGATAAAGAACATTTAAGAAATGACGAATTTAATAAACACTAATTTAATAAAATCTGACAGTTCATTTCATTAAAGTATTTGACTTGTCATTTTCATCAACAAACTTCAACAAACTTGATTCACAGATAATTGTATCTGTGTGTTTGTTAGACGCGGAGAATGCTTTACAAGGGATATTACAAATGGTAAAAAAAAAAATCCAAAATCCAAAAATGTTCTATAAAGGTTAAGTTTTTTTTATATGAATATATAATGAATTGAAGATTATTATCAATTTCCATTATTAAAAAAAAAAAAGAATTTAGACACCGTCACTTTCCAATGATATGCCTAATATGGTTGTCTTGTCTGGAGGACCAGTGTGAAAGGTGGTATAAGAGCGAACTCTGATAATGATTCTGACATGCGTCATGTCATGAGTAATGAACAACAATAACCCAGTAATGTTAGGTTGTTGTTTTGTTTGGAAAAGGAAGGGACCACACGGAACTCAAACTTTTGTGTGGATGGCTGCGCCGGTTATTCTTCTTTCAAATCGATACAAGCACATACACTCGGGACTTTCCATATCTACGTATATCTTCAATCTGTGGGACCATTTTGAATCACCTTCACATGTTCTTCGACTTGCACCACTGTGTTCGTTTTCTTCGATTCAAACCCAGTTGAGCGTCAAAATCTGGATTATCACACCAGTTCATGCCTCCATTATGGTGGAGCATTCCATTATCATATCTCTATATGTGCAGTTAATTTCCTGAATTCTAATCGTCCAAAAACTTATTCTGTTTTTTGCTTTGGTGATTAAGCTCATGAGTGAGAACTATACTACAAACAAACACTTAATTATGTGTTATATATAAATTATTCGGTACTATAATCATTCTGGAATACCTACAGTATAGTTTCTCTGTTTGCACAGGGAAATTGTTTTGATCTTGGGCTTTTGATCCATTTGTTTTTTGACCCAATTTCATGAACAAACTGTAATTTCAGCCCATTACAATTAAATTAAATACATATAGAAAAAAATGGCATGATGTGTCATTTTCAAGAACAGATCGAGTGGTCCTGAATGTGTTCGTGGGCTTAGTGGGATTGGATCATTTAGAGACAATTTTCTTTTCTTATTTCCTTATTTTCATTCCTGAAACAAAAAGTTGCAATTTAATTGGAGTAAATTAAATTGTACGTATATCATTGAAAATTAAAAATTGAGTCTCCGGTGTATTTAACAGTGTCACCTAGTCTAGAGATCAAGGAAAGTTTAAGTAATTGCCTTTTAAGGATGTTATCTCATGATGAAAATAGAGTGAATTTTAAACGTGCGAATGTGATGCAGAAAGTTATTTTATTGATAATGTGTGCGTTCCGATGTGCAACGCACAGAAAGAAAAGTTATCAAAGTTATCGTAAATATTATTACCGGATACACGAACGGTACAGCATGCCCCTATTCCACCTTAGTAAAGTGGAATGGTCAAACACAGCACATGCACTTTGCATATAGAATGGGATTTTGTTTCAATTCGAGTCATAGTACAACAGCGATCGCAGATGGTGGTCCTCTTCATAAAGAGAACATTTTGTAAATTGTAACCCTACTTTCATAGTATACCAAAGCTCATCATTATGTTTATCATTAATTCTTCGCAAGACCTTCATAACTTTCATCACTACTGTCTCAACTTATATTTACATGTGGGGAATATATATATTTATATATTTATATATTTATATTTTCCCTGCATTATATATAACCTTCATATAATTGTTGTACTTGAAACTTTACACCCCCTTGATGCTTCTGTGGCCATGCCATCCCTATCCACATTCACCACCGTTCATTGATTTTTGATTTTTAATGCATTATTATGATAAAATAATCCTCCTACCCCCCCCCACTGCCTTTTTGATTTCATTCATTGCCTTCATGTGTAGGGGCTACAAAAAGGTGATTTGACCTTTTTGACTTTATGATTTGATGCCAAGAAAAGAGGAGTGTTTTTAAGTAGTTAAATTTGAAACTATAGTATAATCGCATAATGTTTTGATTCTCTCCTTGTTCTGACTATAGGGCTTGGTTGGTTTACGTTGCGCTTTCGTAACTGTTAAGCCTGTAAAGAACATGTCCCACCCTTTACGTACGTATAAGTCAGTGACAGTTGTTACTTCACCTTCGTGGTTCCTTGAATACAGTCTTTCTTAGTTCTTACAATGGGGACATGATTGTGACAACGTAGAGCGCATTGTTTGGCAGGGAATCTAGTACTTCGTCTCCCAAAATACATTTCGATTCGCCTTGTTTTTAGAAAAGTTTAACAAAACAAAAATAACCACACATTAGGAAATGAAAAAAAAAAATACACATAAAAAATAACAGATACACAAAACCTCTCGTCATTGCAGATCATCTACGAGGAGAATGTCAGAGAACATAGGCAGTTTAGACTTGAAGTTTTCTGACGCGTCTCTAGCTACTACATGCGTGCTCATCATTGAGATGTCAGAACTGAGAATTCCCATGTATAGAGATCAGAGTCTTATTTTAAAAAATCATAAACATTTTTGTTCTGTATGTGTATAGTATTAGTGTATATCCCTTCTTATCCCATTCTATGGATTAGTGTAGCTCAATGCAATTTTTATTACCTCGAATTTTGACTAATTTAACAGCAACTGATTTGGATGAAAAAACAATGCAGTAGAGTAAAGTTATCTGTTGTCAATTTTTTTTCTTCTCATGATTACGACACTCCAACTTAAGATTTTACTTAGAAAATTCCAACTCTTCACCATTTTCATGAGGAGAGGCCCTATGCAGAGCGACAATTGTTTCAATCACCTCATCATGGAAAAAGACTCGGTTGCAGAGTTTTCAGAATTTTATGAGATACTATTCGCTACGAGACAGAAATCATCAATCTTCTCTGACTTATATACTTTTTACACTTGCCCTTCTTGTCAAACTCCCATAATGGCGCATAAATTTTTCTGCACCCAAAAATGCAGTGGTAAAATACTATTTTTTTTGGTGTGTGTGGAAATAAAATACGAAAATATTATCCACATCTAAAAAGCCACACCAGACTTACATTTACCAGTTTGTTAATTATATTTCGATCATCAATGTTTATTAGTTAATCAACATATATATTGTTTTAAAAAATAAATTTCAACCCGATAACGTTAGAAACCAAGAATTACGTAGTGTAACAATCTTCTGGCGTAGATTTAACATTACTAAAATACTATAAAACACCAAAGCTACGACAATAATAAGCAAAACTAGTAACAAAAATATTTTCTACCAGTGCGTATCAGCAATTGAGCTTCTCTTCTTTTGCAATAGAATTTTTGCAGTGAGCAATTGCAGCTTGAATGGCTGCTTGCAACTCTTCCATGGTGCTGTCATTGGAAGGAGGAAGATTAGCGGTTGCAAGGAGAAGACCGCTGTTTGATGGAGAAGTTCTCATAGAAGCCGGTGCTGAAAACTCACCTCTTCTCCCTCTCAATTCGGGTTTGGTTTTCCGAATCAAATTCCCTGAATGAGAATAAGCCTGTCCATGGAACTGTACCTTTTCTCTTTTCCCTCTGAAAAGCACCAGTGGCTGCACCATTCTCAAGTACTTCTTCAGTGCATGCATCACATCATACCCGAGTTTCTTCTTCTGCTTACTATTCTCTTTATCTTCTTTGTCTCTAACCGGACACCCTTTACGCCCTTTAGATGACCCAAACAATGAGAAACCAGGCTTGGACTTGGTTTCTTCCTTTGTGACTCTATTGTTGTGGTTTTCTTTGTTGTTGGAGCTGGTAATGCTGTCTATGGTGATGTTGCTCCTGGTGCTGGTGTTGCAGCTGGCACGTTTTTCGTCTTCTAAGAAGTCTCTGATGGGGAGAGTGAAACTGTCGACGGAGTTGGTGGAAAAACGAGGAGAAGAAGAGAAGTGAGATAAGAGGTGTAAGGGAAGCAAGTGACCGTGGAAGAAAATGTCATCAGCAGGAGATAAATCAACAGCAAGAGAAGGTGGGGTTTTGGATTTGTCAAGGATTGTGGCGTTAGAAGAGTGGAGAGAGATTGTAAAGGAGAACTCATGAGAAGGGGAAGAGGATGGTGAAGCTGCCTTGGGGACTCCTTCTTCAGTTTTCTTTTGCACATCGTTTTCTGTGTTCTTTTGGGGTTGATGATGTGTTTCCATTATTACAGTTGAGGTTGTCTTGAAGACTAACAAGTTTGTGTGGGGAATTCTCGGTCTGTGATCTTTTCTTTTTGGTAGAAATAGAGAGAGAGATGGAGAAAAAGGTGGTGTGATCTTTTCTTTGTTGTATGGATGTTAACAAAGCTTTATGAGGGATAAGGGAACCGAAAAACATGGAAAGAAAGAGAGAGTCTTTGTCAAAGCACTGTTGGACTCGGTGTGTCTTGTTTTAAAACTTTTTCGTAAGACACCAACTCTGTGTGTATGCGTATTATTTACGTGTGATGATTAACAAGCATATTATCAATAATGGATGCATATTTTTCTCGCGTTTTATGAGATGAGATGTGTTTTGTGGTGTGTCAAAATGGTTAGTGCTGCGTAATGTTGGGTCCCTATCACTTCCAACAGCAATTGTTGTGCTGGTTTTGGGAATGAGATCACAAACATCCAAATTTGGCCACCAAAGGAAGATGGGATTGGCATGGCGGATTTCACTCAACAAATTTTCGACATTTTTTTTTTCCATTAGTGCGAAGGTTCACAGGGTATTTTAGTGTTATCCTCTGTTATATTAATACTTTGAAATTCTTTTTCATACATTTTTCCGTCACGCCAGTAGTTTAGGAGGCTAGAGCTAGACGGTGCACGGTTGAATCTTGAAACACACCCAAAAAGAATTTTGTACGACGAAGTCAAATTTTTCCATACTTTATCTTCTACCTTTTTCCGTGACACTTTCCTAAACTTGTTAAAATTAACTCTTTACATAGAAAGAAAAGAAAGAATGTTAAAGCATAATGAGATTAGTAAATGGGAATTGTTGAATTGAAAAAGAGATTTGGAGAAGGCCACGATCAGCGCCAGCTGTTGGGAATGATTCAGTTCACCCATTCATCCATTCATTGATTCATGGATGAACACGAAAGCTCAAAGAAACAGAAGCTCCAATGTCGTTTAGGGAAGAAAGTGTGGCCATGATCTACGTGTAAGTCTACATTGACTACTGCTCTATCCTATTCTCTGAAAAAACCTAACAATTTTTTATATATATACATGAAACTCGTATATAGTAAAATACATATATATGAGTTGATTAATGGCGAGAAAAATAAAAGGAGATATATATAGTTAGGTGGTGGGGGTGGTGACAGACCCACACACACGTGCATGCGGTGGTGGTCCATGCAGCAAGCATAAAGGAATTTTGTATTCATGGTTAAGGTCAACATCTTAATCATGGAGCCATTATTTGGTTCGACTGAACCATCCTCACCACTTTCACCATTATATTTTATATTATATTCCACATTTCTCGTCTTTTTCTTTTTGAGATAATTAGAGAGAGAACCCAGCATACCATAGTATAAAACAAATCCTTCACAATCCCACAACATAGAGATCCTTTTGCGTATTAGCCATTCAATATCTACCCTTTTTCTCAGCCAAAACAACAAAACCTACCTTACTTTGGATCACATTCAGGATCACTCAAATTCATTTCTTTCGTTTCAACTTGTCAGAGAAAAAAAAAAGTACTTCATCTTTTCTCAGAAAATCCCCGAGAAAACGGATCACGTTTTCGTCTTAGCATGCATCATGCATGTGTGTGCACCCACCCAGAGATTCAATGCTTTGCACTTTGCAATATTGAACGGATTTGCAGCAACTGCTTTATTCGATTTTGATGTTTCCATGCATATTCCTAAGAAATTAATTAATACATAACCCTTAACATTCATATTTACTTAGTTTCTGCTTACTTTTGTTGTCAAATCAACGTGATTTAGCGCATGTATTGACCTAATTAAGGAAGCTTTTATACAACAAAAAATTAATAAACTAGAAACTAATCAACTCAAAATTTAATGATCTCATACTTTCCAACAGTAAGTTCTAAAGGGTGTGTGGCCTCTAATCAAAATGAAATAACATACCTTATTGTAGTTTAGCTAAACCTTGCTACTTGGCTAATCTTTTTGCACTTCTCATTTTGGAATTTGACCTAACTCCAGAACTATGAGAAAGTGGCAAAATATATGTGCTGTAAAGCAAAATGGGAATTCTGAGCAGCTTTTTGGAGGAAACAAAGGACTTCACATAGACGTAATTGTAATTGCGTGAGGAAGCATAAATTCTCTAGACACAGGTCTATCTATTTTCTTGGCTTTTAATTAGATTTAGCAGATGAAATGACTACTCAGTTATCTTTATCAATCATTACGCATTCCATCCCAACTAAAGAATCATAAACAATGATCATACTAATTATTATTGGTTTCCTCTTATAACGTTGATTTTTCTTATTGAATTTCTACCTTCCTTTAGAAAATTAAAAAGAAATAATACTACTATATTAATATTTATATAACAATAAAGTTCATATAATAGTAATTGTTTTTTCAACTTCAAATTCATTGGATATAATCAATATGTATTACTAACTTTTGAGTCCAAAACTTTTTTACGATTTTATCTTCTCATAAAAATATTTTAGAGAATTAATGCGTTTTTTTTAGAGGATGAATTTGAGGGAGACTTGATAAATAAATTAAATTTGAATGGATTTTAAGATAAAATTTGTCTTGTTTCTTTTAAGAAATTTAAGGAAAAAGGTGAGTGAATTTAAGGATAAAATTTGAGTGATTTGACTAATATGATAAATAAAAAAAATTAAAAAATTAATATATATATATATATATATATATATATATATATATATATATATATATATATATAAAATATATGAAATTTATTTTATAATTGATTCCATTACATGTACACAATAATTAGAGTCCTCAAAACGGGTAATCCGACCTGACCCGATCTGACTCACCAAGGGTTGGTCACTTAGTAAGCTAACCCAACTCGGTTCACTTATTAGTGAGCCAAAAACATTGGAACACAGTCAAACACACCACGGGTTGGTGGGTTAAACAGGTTAGCTCACTTACTGACTTAATTTAAAAAATACAATTTTTTTTTCTTCGGTCTCAAACAAAACAAAATTATAATTATGATTAAAATCTACATAAACTTCAATAGAATTCAAATACATTCCAAAAAAGATGTTAAAATCCAAATATAAACCAAAATAACAAAAATACAAATTACCAGTTTGTTGGCTGAAGAAAACAACGACCCAAATTTCAAGCCCAATATAATAAAAAACACTTGTTAACCTTCTTTACGTTGCCTAAACTTTACGGATTAGTAAGCCAATCCAGCTCACCACGAATTCAAAAACTAACCCGTACTCAAATTTGTAAAAACATTTCAATCCAACCCAACCCGAACCTGTGATTGATTGAATTAGTTCACGCATTCCAACTCAGTTTGACAACTCTAACAATAATATCCAAACACTTACAATCTATTTCTTCACCAATGATCATTACACCGACACACTCACACCAAACAACAAATTAGCATAAACGGACACATCCTACAAAAAAAAATATATTTAAATTATTTTTAATCTTAATATTTTGATAATGTAATATTATCAAATATATGTGAAAATAAAATATATACAAAAACGTTACATGAGTACTTATTTACAAAGTGGATAATAATGAATATCTCCACGACATGATTTCAAATAGGAAATGTTTTTTTTTTGTCTAATATAATTACTGGATAACTACTTTTAAGGATAATATAATTATTTAGAAAAGCAAAAATTTTGTATTTATCAATAACCGTATTTTTTTAAGATACAATGAATAAAATTTTCAGTTGTATTTACCTTTTTATGAGACATCAAACTACTAATTGCTCTTGCATTTATATTTTGGTTTGGTTAAGATTATTGTGCATTTGTAACATTTTTGTATTGTTTAATCTAGAATAAAATTACATATCAGTTAACTCAGAAGTTAAAAAATTGGTTGGTATTTTTATTATACAATTTATTTATTTTTTTAATTTCTAATTGTGGAATATGAACTTATTTTTTTTACAATATTATTAAAGATTCAAAATTATGTAATCCAAATTGTGTTTTTAAATTATGTATACTGAATTATATAATTTAAAAATCATTCCAAATTATGTGAAAGCGTTTTATAAAGTTCCTTAGTAAAAGGTAGTAATATTATAATTTGCAATTTGAATATGTAAGATTCATACAAATAATTAAAACTATTTCTACTAAAGAGGTTGTGTCATTACAATTCATTTCGAAAATCGAAAATGATATTTCAAACATATTTTTTGAACTCAATTTTAATATGGCTTACGTGGCTCTCTTTCTTTATTTTTAAACTAATTTTTTTAAATGAAAGCAAACTGATGTGCACGTGTGAAAGTTACCCAAGTTCTTTTTGTCAAAATAAAAGTGTTGGTGCGAGAGAGAAAGGGGGACCGAGAGAGAGAGTAAAATGCAGAGTAAATTGTTGTTATTAGAGAAGCAGAGAGAGATCAAAAGCCATAGAGAAGCAAAGAAGTGTTGTGCTTGCTGTTGGAGAACACAACTTTCACTAGAAGTCATCCACGTTTCCACCATTTTCGCATTTGAAGTGAAAGCTGTGTTTGGAAGTTTTTGCACAGCTAATCAAAGAAGACGGCCACTAGGGCTTTCAATATTTTGGTGTACAGATTTTCAAATCGAAAATGGAACACACACCATAATCTACACAACATCATCACCTCACAGTCATGTAAATCAATTTAAATCAAAGTTCCAAAATGCTCAAAATTCATTTATCCTCCTTGTTTGGAAGCATTTTCGAATTAAAAAAATAAATATTACGCTCAGTGGTGGGGAGTGCTGTGAAATTATGTGGGGGTGGTAGCAAATATTTGGGTGTACAGATTTTCAAATCGAAAATGGAACACACAACATCATCACCTCACATTCATGTAAATGAAATTAAATCAAAGGTCAAAAATGCTCAAAATTCCTTTATCGTCTTGCTTGGAAGCATTTTAAAATTAAAAAAATAAATATTGCGCCCAGACGTGAAGAGTGCTGTGAAATTATGTGGGGAGTGGTAGCAAATATTTTGGTGTACAAATTTTCAAATAAAAAATGGAACACACACCATAATATGCACAACATCATCACCTCACAGTCATGTAAATCAATTTAAATCAAAGTTCCAATTTATCCTCCTTGCTTGAAAGCATTTTAAAATTAAAAAAATAAATATTGCACCCAGACGTGGGGAGTGCTGTGAAATTATGTGGGGAGTGGTAGCAAATATTTTGGTGTACAAATTTTCAAATCGAAAATGGAACACACACCATAATCTGCACAACATCATCCCTCACATTCATGTAAATGAAATTAAATCAAAGGTCCAAAATGCTCAAAATTTCTTTATCCTCCTTGCTTGGAAGCATTTTTTAATTAAAAAAATAAATACTGCACCCAGAGTGCTGTGAAATTATGTGGGGAGTGGTAGCAAATATTTTGGTGTACAGATTTTCAAATCAAAAATGGAACACACACCATAATCTGCACAACATCATCACCTCACATTCATGTAAATGAAATTAAATCAAAGGTAAAAAATGCTCAAAATTCCTTCATCGTCCTTGCTTGGAAGCATTTTAAAATTAAGAAAATAAATATTGCGCCCAAACGTGGGGAGTGCTGTCAAATTATGTGGGGAGTGGTAGCAAATATTTTGGTGCACATATTTTCAAATTGAAAATGGAACACACACCATAATCTGCACAACATCATCACCTCACAGTCATGTAAATCAATTTAAATCAAAGTTCCAAAATGCTCAAAATTTCTTTATCTCCTTGTTCGGAAGCATTTTCGAATTAAAAAAATAAATACTGCGCCTAGACGTGGGGAGTGCTGTAAAATTATGTGGGGAGTGGTAACAAATATTTTGGTGTACAAATTTTCAAAACAAAAATGGAACACACACCATAATCTGCACAACATCATGACCTCACATTCATGTAAATGAAATTAAATCAAAGGTCTAAAATGCTCAAAATTCCTTTATCCTCCTTGCTTGGAATCATTTTCAAATAAAAAAAAAATTACTACACCTAGAGGTGGGGTGTGCTGTAAAATTATGTGGAGTGCTAGCAAATATTTTGGTGTTCAGATTTTCAAATAAAAAATGGAACACACACCATCTGCACAACATCATCACCTCAAATTCATGTAAATTAAATTCAATAAAAGTTCTCAAATCCTCAAAATTCATTTATCCTCCTTGCTTGGAATCATTTTCAAATAAAAGAAATTATTGCACCCAGAGGTGGGGAGTGCTGTAAACTTATGTGGGGAGTGCTAGCAAATATTTTGGTGTTCAGATTTTCAAATAAAAAATGGAACACAAACTATAATCTGCACGACATCATCACCTTACATTCATGTAAATTAAATTCAATCAAAGTTCTCAAATCTTCAAAATTTCTTTATCCTCCTTGATTGGAAGCATTTTCAAATGTTAAAAATAAATACTGCACCCAGAGGTGGGGACTGCTTTCAAATTATGTGGGGAGTGCAATCAAATATTTTGGTGTACAGATTCTGAAATGAAAAATGGAACACACACCATAATTTGCACAACATCATCACCTCACCTCACATTCATGTAAATTAAATTCAATAAAAGTTCTCAAATCCTCAAAATTCCTTTATCCTCCTTGCTTGGATGCATTTTCAAATTAAAAAAATAAATATTACGCCCAGAGGTGGGGAGTGCTGTCATATTATGTGAGGAGTGCATCCAAACATTTTGGTGAGATATATCCATATTCAAAATTGTAGATACATCTTCACCACCACGACATCATCACCTGACCTTCCTGTAAATAACCTTAAATAAAAGTTCTTAAATGCTCGACATTGCTTCATCATCCTTCCAATTCTTTTCAAATTACAGAATGAAAAATTGAACCCAGACGTGGGGAGTGTTGTCAAAATATGTGGGGAGTGGCAAAAAATATTTTGGTTTACAAATTTCCAAATCATAAATGGAACATACACCATTATGGCCACAAATATTCTTTGTAAAAGCATAAACAAAACAAACATAATGAAATGGCCACAACAGTTCCATATAAATATTTCAGGCATTCCAGAAACACAAAAGGCGTGCTACACTCAACATATAATTCTAAGTATTGTAGCACCACTGAGGTTAAAGTGGGGACCCATTAAGGAATGGTGCAAGTCGCTTCCGGTGGAATGGTTGTCGTTGCCGTCGACTCGCTTCCAGTGGAATCGATCCCGTCCATATCGTCGTTATCGTCGGTGTCTCCTCTTACGATGACACTTCCCGCTTCGCTTTTTTAACACGAGAACTTTACTGAATGGTTGTCGTTGTCGTCGACTCGCTTCCACTAGAATCGATCTCGTCCATCGTCGCTATCGCCGGTGTCTCCTCTTACGATGACAGCTTCCCGCTTCGCTTCTCTAACACGAGAATTTTACTCTTTCTCCCCTTTCTCCCCCTTTCTCTCTCTGTCTCACCAACACTTTCATTTTGCCAAAGAGAACTTTATTCTGTCTCCTCTTTCTCTCCCTTTCTCTCTCTGTCTCACCAACACTTTCATTTTGCCAAAAAAAATTTGGGTAACTCCCGCACGTGCACAACAGTTTGGTTTCATTAAAAAAATTAAGTTTAAAAATAGAAAAGGTGTGCCACATCAACTATGTTAAAATTAAGTTCAAAAAATATGTTGGAATATCATTTTCGTTCTAAAATTATATCAAACAAAATTAAACTAACATTTAGAAGGTCGTTGTAGTCAGCAGCAAGAACATGAGCAAGAACGCAGTTAGTGTAAATTGCCGAATCTCAATGTTGAAACCGTTTTTTCCTTCTTCTTTCCACTTTCGTTGTGCATCTCCTCTCCTTTTTCTGCAGCTGCTTCTCAGGTACGCTACCTTCTCATTCACATCGCTTTTTCTTTTCATTCTCTTCCCATGGACACGCAAATTCCTCTTTTCGTAGTTTGCGCATGTGTAAGAGAAGCACATTTAAGTTACATTTGTTGTGAGAAGCAGATTCAAAGAATTAGGAAACAAAGAATTATTGTTGAACTGCACGTTGATCTAGATTTCGTGCAATCGTTCTTGTTCTGGACGTGATTTCCTGTGCGTTACTCGTTGCTAAGTGAATTATTAGTTCGGAATACTTATGATAACGTTTTGCTTTATTTTGATGTTATCTTTTGGCCTCTCGCTTGGATTCTGATGCTATATTTCCCATTCTTTTTTTGCGTGAATCTTTGCTAGGCTTGTCATAGAGAGACTATAGATTGTTGCTATGATTTCAGATTAGGTAAGAGCTTACACAGTCAAATTCCAAATTCATTCTTCCCCCTCTTAGATCTCAAGGGGCTGGATTTACTACCAAAAGAGAAAAAAAAAACTAGAGACCTTTAGTTTCGTGATGCAATCTTACTCAAGCATATCACCATTAAACATGTCATCATCAAGCATATTGATATGATTTTGGTGGCGATCGACTTGCCTCTTTCCACATATCTGGTGTAAGTTATGACAAGACTTTAGTGGCTATACTTAGGTTAGTGCCTCCTATAAAATAAAATGAAATGGAAATTTTACACGTATGTCACACCTCTTGAAACAATTGCTCACTAAACTTGGATGATGACACACTTTGGTATCTCCTAAAAACTAATAAAATAGGGAAATCTCAACATGCACAACGCTTTACACTACTACGCAGAAAACCAATATTCTGTTCTTCCACCTTTTTTCTTTTTTTTTTACATTATCTATCACTTAATTCTCTCTTTTTTTTTTTTCCTCTTCTTGTCTTGCTTGGTTTGGTGTCATTTTTAAAACAATAAAACCTTTACTCGAACAGTAGAACTTGTCATCTTCCACAAACATTAGTATAAATATCTTTTCATTTCTAATTAAGTCACTTTCTTCAAAGGTGATATATCAATACCCGATTTGATTTTGTGTAGTTAGAAGTGTTCGAAGGCGGGGAATGAAATCATGTAAATGCCACTTTCAGTAGGAATAAAATTATTGAAGAAAATCAATATATATATATATATATATATATATATATATATATATATAATTCTTATCCAATTTTTATAGGAATATTTTATTTCTAACTATTTATTATAAAAATAATTTGATAGTTTCACGGTTAATTATTACTAAAAAAACCTATAAAAGCAAAAAGAAAGTTTGTAGAGTAAAAGAGTTGTTGTTTATTACAAAATAATATTCTTGAGAATCATTTATACATGTTTACGAAAAATATTTTTATATAAAAATATTACTATCACTATGGATCAACTATCTGAAGTTGTACAAACTTAACCAATAATATTGAATTTGAATATTGAATATTCGACGGAGTTGTCATGCATAATTGTTCCATAAGGCTTAGACATGAATGTACGGAAGATAGTTGCTGTTTTTCCAAAATAAAGATAGAAAACAGCCTTCAAAAACAATGAAATGGGTTGAAATAAACCCGTTAATCCGGAAAAATAAAGGGAAGGGGAAGGTGTAAACATTTCTAATACAAAATAGATAATATAGGCATGGTAAAAGAAATAATAAAAATTGAATGCTACCAGAAAACAATCGTTGAGAAACCTTAACGAGAATCTTTTTTTTTTTTTTTTGTTGAAAAACATCTATTCTATAGTGGAACTGGTCTACATGAATTCCAAATAACTCCCTTGTATACCCAAGAAAAGAAACTGTATACCCTTTCTGAAGCACAATACAACAAAAGGCCACTTCCATTAAAGGTCGATTTCGTGATTCCAAAGACCTATATACAGATGAATGGATATGGGGAGAAAAAAGGAATAAAAGAATCACCTCGACGTCCTGTTGTACATTTCCACTTTTAACAGTACACTTCGGTGGTTCATACTCCTCTCTTTTAAGTCAGAATTCTTCCATCAAGCTGCAATTGTTTGTTGGTCTCCTCACTGGAACAACACAGAAAGCTCCATACTGTTCTTCATGAAAATTTCCAAAATAAACCCATATTTAGAGAAGTCTCCCTTGTAATCTAATAAAGAAGTCACTGTTGCTTGGAACTTAGAGCTTCCCGTTACAGGAACAATCTTTGTTTCTCAATATGCAAATTACATGATAATTCATTAGTCACTTCCGCTGCTAAGTCTATCTGAAAAGAAAATGTCGAATTAGAAAATTTTATTATGGACATGCATTACTCGCTGGATATAAATGCGGGGGTTCGTTAACGAAACAAATACCTGATGTTCGCTTTCCTTCCATGGCTTCTCTCTTCTCCTGGCAACTTGAACAAAGGAAAGGTCCATCCCAGGGACGCAAACTTCCTGGATTAGACGCACCCACGTGTATGGAAATACCCTCCCCAGGTTTCATCTCTACCTGACACACTGCGCAGACAAACAACTTGAACATGTTGCAGAGCGGATATTTTGTTTCCAACCTGCATCTTGGACAAGGATTCTCATGTTAAGAGAGAGAGAGATAACTAAAGAGCAAGATGCCAACATTCACAAAACATGTCACGAAACCAGACCTCTCTGAAAGCATAGCAGATCCTTCCTCGTATAGTTCCTGTACCACATCTGGCTCAAGGTATTGTTTGTCAACGTAAGATGATGATTCGGAGGACTTTTTTCGAAAAATGGACTTGAACCTTCCTTTTGCCGGTTTCTTTTGTGTTGCCGAAGAAGTAGGTGGCTTCTCCTGCGGATATACATCAATAACAATGCAGGTTGTGTCATCTCTAAGTCCCTTTGCTTGCACGGCTTCCTGAAGGAAGAAAAGAAGCAGGAGTAGGTACAAATAGAAATAAGTATAATATTCCCTCCAATTCTTATAGTAAGACATATTTTAGAAGAAATTGCTGATCATTTTTATAAGACATTTAATTTCTTATGTAAAAGATGTGCATACTTTCACAATATGTGGTGCCGCAACCTCAGCTGACATGCCACGACAGCAATCAAGGGCCATTTCTGCTGTTAGAGCATCCCAGACACCATCACTGCTGATAATGATTCTGCCTCCAACAGTAGAAAGCTGCACAAACAGACACCAGAGGAAAATGCAGAAATTAAGCACTGTAAGGGAATAAAAAATACAGAAGGAATTACAGCAAGAAACAATCATTTCCAGTTTTAGAAGGCAATAGATTATCTTCAGGAAAAAAAGAAAAGATAATTCAAATGCTCTTTATGAATTGGAAGACATTCATGCCATGAAAACACTATTTCAGCCTACGAAGCAGATAGAGAACAATGAAGAACTAAACTTAAGTAGACAAAAAACAATTATATACAATACATTAAAGTAAAATTAAGTGAAGCTTGAGGGAAACAACGAATGAACATAAAACACTGGAAAGCAATGGTCAACCTTCACTTGCTTTACGTGTGGTACAGGGACAATAAATTCACCAACATCCTTGTCACCAATGGACCGGGAGAGACACAAACCACCTGGCCAACATCTCAAAGGACCAACCTACAAATTTCGTTAATCTAGTCAGGTATAGTACAACTTAAAAGCAAGTTTTTTATAAAGAGAATATTAGTAAATTGCAAAAGAAAATCATTTATAAATCATCACAAATGACCAGTACATCACCAATAAAGTAAACAACAGTTTTCCCAAAAATATTAAAAAATTTAATATCATGTATTGAGTACTGTTAAGCGAAAGTCGTGATCCTATAACTACCATCAATTATCTTGCTACTCGACTCTCCATGGTATAATTGACCTAGTTTATTTCATTAATATCTGCTTATCTAGTTTAACTGTTCAAGCGTAGTGCACAAAAAAGATAAATGTTGCTGTTGCCTGAGGCATCAAACCCACTGGACAACCAGCCTCTGGCTTCAATTTTAGCATTGGCGATAATTTTTTCTAGAAGTGGGTGGTGGTGAGAGGTATTGGAGCTTTTAGGCAATCAGTTCCATGAAAGATAAAAAAAAGGAATCCCAATTAAAAAGGAAAAATACCTCTGTGCCTCCCCCAGTATTTAGACGACCAACCTCACCTCCACTAGAAGTGATGCGGATCCTCCTGATTAAAAGAAAAAAAAAGGGTGAGGCTGTGCTGCAATGTAATGGAGCAAGTCCAACAGTTATTCAAACAAACCATTCCAGTAACAACTCACTCCTCTTCGTTGCTATCTAGTCTATGGTCTGCTGACAAGTAATACATCCCACCCTCATGAGGTTCAAGTATGCAACGGGAATCACCAACTGATGCGACTGTCACAACACATCCATCTATGATCATGAAGGTTGCAGTTGTTCCTGATGTTTGTGCTGTACAAGCAAAGATAACAGTGTATATTAAATCAACATAAAAGTTATGAAAATACAACAAAAGCCTTGGTAACTCTTAACTATAAAACCTATCAGTCACAGCTCAGCTATTAATTTTCATTAGAAAATGTTCCCCAACAACTATCGCAATGTCTTATTTTCCATTTGGGGTTCGAAGCTTAGTTTGGAAACTAAACTTCAATTTTGAGCGAAAATACAGTTTTGTGCAAGAAAGACTTGGGAGCTTAGCAAACTTTAATTCAATCAAGCACTATATATAAAAAGAAGCGATTTCCAACAAATTCAACCAATAGAAGATAGTGTGTTTGAAAGAGTGTGTTACTAATATTTCTCGTATATAAATAGCTGCACTAACTCAACTGCCCTTATGGCTAAACAATATTAAACTGTTCTCATTATGCATCAGACAATTAAAGCTAAAGCAGACGAAAATATAAGCACATTTTTTAAGGTTGGAAAAATATTATCAGGGCTTCATGATATAGTCAACATGTTCAGGATGAATTATACCTTCTATTCTTTAATTTTTTTTTTTTTTTGCTTTTGACAATTGAGAATATTGACTAGTTGTTTACGTAACGAATAATACTAAACTCTCCTATAATGTTTTCCTATCAATTCCCTCTGCTTACTAGATGGAAAAGTATCGAATACATTTAACTTTTCATTCAACACAGTTTATTTTTTCACTCAATAATTTCTTTAAAAGGTAGAAGGAGGTTACATAGAAGATACAGCATTACTCTTAGGCAAGATTATATTATTACTATGAAGATTTCAGAAGGAAGACACGAATTTGCCTCATAGGCTAATAATTAATAGAAGCAAGAACAAACACTACATGGAAGTAAGCAGTTATACCTTTTCTTTGAAAATCTTTATCAGTTTTTACAAAGCCTGCAACCAAAGCCCTAGGTAACGCTGAAACCCAGTCATCTCTGTTAAGATCAGAAGGAATTGCACTTAAAACGTTGTTCAGAAGATTCTCCTTGGCATAAATAGCGGCAGCAGATCCATTATGTCCATCAAATAGCTGTAAAACATCGACATCAGAGAATGCAAATACAAGAAGAAAAAATGAACAAAAAGCAAAATCCAAGAAAAAAAAAAAAAGCTTATTTTGTATTAACATCAGCATTCATCGAAAAAACGCCAACAAAATCTTGTCATTCAACTAATGCAACTGAATTAGAAAAAAAAAACTTTTAGTTGCATTCACATACACAAACAAAAGCTAGCTATCAAGAAGTAGCCGGTGAACAATCATTTCAATTTGCTAGAAAAATCAATTCTGGGGGAAAACTCTTGGAAAATCGCTTCTGGGGAAAAACCATGTCAGTGAACAATAAAGTCAGTAATATGGGCTTCCTTGTTAAAAGAGAAATATTATCATTGGCAATTTGCTATAACTCTCTCCAGTTTTGACTATCTATGAGTGTGTTTGAAAATCCACAGAAAAATAACAAATCACAGTTTGAAACGTAAAAGCTATGACTATCAGTTTCTTACTAAGGAGGAAAAACCACATCTGAGATACGGATCCAAACATCAAATTTAAGCAAAAAGTAAGAAGTAATTGACTTCAAATTGTAAGCAACTCAACAAGAAGTTGGCAGTCAACAAGCTGAATTTTCATTGTACTCACTGACACAGCTCTTTCACCTCTTTATCTATCATAATGTGTCATGTCAGTATATCAAACATAAAATAAGAGACATCACACACATTGACTTCTGATGCATCATCACAATCACATTAAAACCCACACACGAATTGCAGCATTCATTGAATCCACTTTTACAGAAAAAAGCAGGAAGCGATGGCATGAGAAAAGAACATAACATACCCCAAAAACAGAATACGTAGAAACCCCATCTCCCACCACCCTCTGGCATTCCGTCTTCAACAGCGTGAAATCCTCTCCTTTCTTATTCTCACTGGCTTGACCGTGCACGATGACAACATCCGGCTTCTCGGTTTTCTCGTTGGCCAACTCACGCTTCAGCAGCACCGAAAGGGGAACCGTTTGGCGTTCACCCAGACCAGACATTGTTCGCGCCGATGAACCTCAATTTCTCCGACACGACACACCGACACGCAGTGCTTTAATCCTCCATACGGTTGCAACGAAATGGTAAAATAGGAGAGAATCAGACACGGCAACCAATTGTGGTAACGGAAATTACTATGAGATGGCAATGCTGAGAAAAGGGGAGGTTAAGACAGCGTGGAATGGACCCGTCGAAAAACGCGGATCCCGGCGTTCTGCAAAGCTTGCATTCTTGTTTGTATGGTGGAATGATGCATTCAACAACGCAGAGACAACAAAGCACAAAACGAAATGAAACGAAACAGAGAGAGATGAATGAATGAAGCCGTTTTCGTTATGTTTCTATGCCCCCAAAGAACACGGTGAATGACGTGACATGGCAAAAACGCATCGTTTCATTCGTCCGCGCCAGCCATTTTCCTTTGGAGCCAGCCAGGCATGCTCAATGTCAACGTTTTCTTCACTCTACCGTCCCTCCCCAATTCACTTCCCAAACTCCACTTCTTTTCATCAAATCTACTCCATAACATAACAAAAACCAAAACACTCAACCTTCAAAATTATGTGTAATAAAAATCATTTCAAATTTATTTTTATCATTTTTTTAAGGGTTTATTACTCTTTTTTATAAAAAATGTTAAATTGTTTCTTCAATGTTAAAATGTTAAACTTCATCTCGATTTTCAAAAAAAAAACAACCAGAAATACTTAATATTTTTTAAAGAGAAACAGATCAGAAACCAACAAACAAAAAAAGTAATTAAACTTCTTCTCAAACTAATTATCATACAAAATAATTACTTTATCATAATTTGTAACTAAATAACCGTATCAACAAAATTATCACTCCCAATACTTTCACGAGATGGGAAACGTACGTGATTGATGTTGGATCCAATACGTTACAGTAAATGCATTTTGCACTAAGAGTTTATTAAAAAGAAATTTAATAATTGAGTTTTTTTTTTTTATTTGGAGAGTTATTTATAAAGAGTAAATTAAGATTTGTGGAAAAGCAATAATAGATGAGAAAGTGTATAACATCGGGATATCCAAATTCGCCAACAATTACAAGGTCCTACCCTACATGTTTTCTTTTGGGGCTGGTTAAGAGTGAGTAAGGAAGGAAATTTCTAGATGATGACTACTTTATTTTAGAAAATTTCAAATGTAAATTATGATAAATTTTATCGTTTAAAATAAGAATTTTAAAAATTATGAAACTAATTTAATTATTTAAAACTATATACGAAGCGTGTCAAGATATTGTGGTTGTAGTTTTCAAAAAAGTAAATATAATTCTGAGTATAATATCCACATAAAATTATTAGTGAACTTTTATTAATTACCAATTTTTAGTTTAATAAGAAAGGCACGTATTCTTATGTGTGTTATGAACAGTAATGAATTAAGTAGATAAAATTATAACTAACTAAATAATTTTAAAATATGAAATTAAAATTAATTTAATATTAATTATATGCGGGATCTTTAGTGGATCTTCAATTAATTTGAAGAATCATCTCTCATATCTTATCTTAATATGTAAGGTTAGATTCTTTGTACTTTTCTCATAATTCAAGTATTAAGGAAAGAATAAAAAGAACAAATCAACATATTTATATTCATTGTTTAGAAAATGAATATACTAAAGTGATTTTAATAAATCTCAATAGTAAAAAAATCACCGCTTAAATACTTTCTTATAATTTGAAATAAAATATTTATTACACAGATACTAACTCACCAATATTAAATATGAAATAATACTAAAGTAATTATGCAATCAATAAAGAGAAAATAATACACATTGTTTATTTATAGTATCCTAATAATAAATAAGATGTTTGAAGTTTTTTTCCTCGTTTAAGTGTTGACTTCCTTTATGAAATAATTTTATAGCTACCTGCTTAAGTTCATCGGATCCACTCTCACTTTGAGCAAAGTTTTATAGCGGTTAAGTGAAAAATTTGTTGACTTTTCATTGAATGAATCTGAGATGGAAGATAATGTTAAAAATAACTAAACTCGTTTTCGACTTCTCTTGAATTTTGAATAATATATACTCCAGTAATACAATTTTCTCCTCATTAGGTTTTTTTTAGCTAAATTGATGTTGTTCTAGTTCAGTATATGTTGACTAACTTTTTACTTCAGAACTTATTTTCAAAATTTTCCTAAAATAAATAATGGTTTAAAATTATTTTCATGCACTGCCAACAGTTAAAAATTATAAGTATGATTTTTTTTAATATAATTATAAAAGTAACAAAATATTCGTAGTTGTAGTGAGAATGCAAAAATGTGTTGAAGTAAGAAAAGTGGAAAAACATTAACATCGGATGCGGAGAAGCCGCAATCATCGGCGCTTGTTATTTTAGTATTATAGACAAAAACAATTGGCGCGTCCACGTCACACCACGCCGAAAGGAACAGATCATTAAATCAATCAAAGCCCAAATGATCCTTTGTTTGTGTTGTGTGAGTGAAGGTTTCAGAAACTGCTACAAAAGATAGAGAGATAGTTGTTGTGGGAGAAAGTTCCCGCTAATTATGCTGCATAATCTTTTCTTCAACACTTCAATTAACAGTGACAGAATCAATATAAAAATGGATCTTATATTTGTTTCATTCCAAAGCTGTTGAATTAATTTACTGAGAAATATGTTAGGTTAAACTCAATCTCAAGCCGATAAGAAAATAGAAAGTAAGAAGAGAAGTGTATGAACTTTTGAATCTGCAAGCTGTAAACACCCCACCTGACTCAAAACTTTGGGAGAAAGTGTTGTGTTGTGATGAAACAGAAGATATTATATTCATGAAAATTCAAATACGCGTATTCCATTCCACCACAGCATCTCCGCCACATGCGCTATTTCCAAACTTCTCAAAATTCAATTCAATAATAATGCATTGCATTGCACTCTTCTTTTCCTCTTACAATCAACTCTTCCATCAAAAACATTTTTATATGGGAGATGAAGTTGCTTCTTGGTAGTAAAATTGCCAAAGCCATGTTAATTCATTATTCTCAATTTCAGACATTTTTATTAAGTTTAAAAGGTAAAATAAAATAAGAAATAATTGTGATTTAGTGTAAACACATGACGATGACATGTTTGCACAATGGCACATGTGCGACAAGACTGTTTTCTGCCTTTGTGCTCTTCACTCGGCTAGGCCATGGCATATCCAGCTATGTGCTAGAGTCAACAATTTCACACATTTCATGTTTTTTAAATAAAAAAGAAAAAGAACGTTCGTCAATTATTTACTCATCAATTAGCATCAGATTCAAGAAAACGTTCATCGTGGGGTCTTTCTATTCATTTATATGCATTATAGATTCAGATGCAGAATAGTTCCATTAACTTGCACTCCTCAAAAGAGGTTACATACAAACACAAGTTGGTCTTTCACACAAAAACCTTTCTTCTACTACATTAAAGCTCCTGCAAAAAGAAAAATTAAATAAACATCGGAAACTTTCACTGCTTTAAGACTCGCATGAACAACGTTGAATTAAGACAAAAATGAAACTGACTATAACAGCACCCACCATGACACACAGACACACGAACGACCCACATGTATCTCTAAGACGACAAATACAAAATTTAGTATGACTATGATTGCAACCACCGGACAGAATGTGATAGGAGAGTTGGAATTTATTGTGCCTAACCTAGCCATAACCCTCGGAAGCAACTAAGAAACTCAATACATATCATCATTACAATAAATTAAGAAAAGGACAACTTAAGATGCATCATTACAGTGCCACAAGTATTATTTGTGTTATTCTCCAATCACCATTGTTGATGTCCAAACAAAAAACCCTGGGCGAAACAATATGAAAAACAATATTATTTAAGTATCCCCTGATTCACATCTCATTATTAGGTTATGTTTACTTTTGATATAACTTGTGAGTGGTCATGCTTATGAAAAAAATAATACCTAGATTAGTTTACTGGCTGGAATCCCCAAATGCAATTCACTCGACTTGTTTATCCTCTGAAGGACTATTCGCTCTAATAATGTACACCTGAAAAGAAAACAATAGCAACCACAATATGTGTCATGGTTAGTGAATTTTCAAAGAGAATTGCAGTAAATATTGCGATAGCTCAAAAGGTATCAAGTAACAACAGAAAACAAAACTGAATTGCGAAGGTGTATGGTGTAATAACCACAACAGATGTACTGAAATATCACTAGGACAAAGTTGGCCTATGCTGTATGGTCACTCTTTTTACGTCGCAGACCAACAAAATTTTACAGTTTGTTTATGCCAAGGTGATCGTGGAGTAGAAAACACCCTTAACCATTAATTGGGTTTGAATTTTATTTAACTGAAACTCCTTCAGTTTGAATTTTGTTTTAACTGAAACCTCCATCGAGAAAATGAACAAGTTATTTTCAAGTTTTATTTAAACTAAAGATTTTATAGACATGGGAGCATGCGTTCGAAAACTTTCAAGATGAAGTACTAGATACACTTTCATGTCAATTAGTTAGCCACCACTTAGACTCCTTTTGGCAGATCAGTCATTGACACAATTCTTATCATTACAAAAAATTTGTACTTGTAATATTTTGTTATCCCATTTTTTATAAAACTTTTATTGAAATGGTAGACCTATATAGTATGTATATGTAAATTGATATTCTTCTGAATGATCAGGATTTTGGCGATCAATACCAATCCTGATCAATTCAGTTTAAAAAAATCCAAAATTTATGTGGGATTTTTTAATAACATAAATTTTGAACTTTTTTATCATGTTTTAGTAACTATTACGTCCAACTTAGTTATGCTTTCCGCATCCACATTAGATTACTATCTAACCTAAGTAATCCTAAATATTTAATATAAAAAAGGTCTTTTTAGCTTATTTATATATATATATATATATATATATATATATATATATATATATATATATATATATATATATATATATATATATATATATATATACTACAAATTATTTAAAGTTTTGAAGAGCTTTCATCTATAATGCATGAACACGATACACGATACGAGATATACTTAATAGATTAATACGTTTATCTTGAAAATAATAAGACATAATATATATATATTGAAAAATATAAAAAAGAATCTTAGAATAATGATAAATATGTGATTGTTATTATATGAATCCAAATTAAAATAATATGCATTAAATGTTGTCAAAAGAAAAAAAAATTATATTATTGTCATCATAAGATTATTACTATAAATATACTTTATAAATATACTTCATCGTATACATAAACCAAATTAAAGTATGATGCATCATGCACAATTGTCATATCACAATTTCATTTTTGTTTATAACAATAGTAAGTAACACTCACATCATTCAAAACTATGAAAAATGTAATAAACCAAACACAAGGGTATAATGAGTCACCTTGAATGTAGTGCGCTTGATTAATTGGAAAATTAAAGCGTCCCCATCAGCTAGGTCATGAGCAACTGCAAAAGCTTTCCATCCCCCACTAAGTCCTGATTTACGTTGCAAATATATTGTTGAATACTCATTCCCGTCTTCATCAACCAAAGTCATCACATCGTCTCCTTTTGGAAGATTGCTCTTGCAAAATTGAACTGGAAGGCCCTGAAAATATCAATACTTATTACATTTAACTCACTCTTTTAATATGAAAAAAAAGTGAGCACAACCTCATTATTGATTCACAACCCATCTTTGTGCTATTCCGGGGTGGGTGTATTTTAAAAACTAGAAAACATAAAAATATCATCCAGGAAAACATGAGGTTCGTATGCAATTTTCTCTGAAATTTATCATTATCCAACTTAATATATTTAAGTTTACACATGGAAGATTTCAAATGTTCAAATATTCAAATGCAATAGAAAAATGTTGTGTTGTACCTTTTGAATGATCAAAAACTATATAACTTTTAACACAATGAAACATCAGCACCTATAGTAGAACATAAATTCTTTTGTTGTCATCTCTCCCGCTTCCCCTCTTTCTCTTCTCTTTGAATAAATGTCACAAGAATTCTATTTTATCCATCAAATTTGCACACAATTCAAAATAGAAAACTAATATTATAAAAGAAACCAACCATGATTCATGATCAGTATATACAAGCATGAGAAATAAAGAATTAGTTTTATTTTACATACCAGCCAAAACCCTCCACTGACATGAGATTGGAGCATAGATTTTATGAAGCTTGGGAAATCAGATTTTAAACCCGACATTAATTTTTCTGCTTGTTCTGATGCTTCCAGCCTGGCTTCATCTGAGGCGTATACTCTATTACTAAGGTCTCTGTGCCTATTGCTAGTATTTCTACAAAAACAAATGAAAACAAAAATAATGTCATATCAGTTGTAAACAAAGTAAAACGAAGGTTAAGACGAGAAGGAGAGTCTAACCTTCGAGGTATAGAGACACGATCAATAGGAATCTGGTCAAAAGATGACACCGAGTGAGAAAGGAATGGAAGATGAAAACACAGAAAGTGATTAACGGAATAAAGAAAAGACAAAAACTGACTTCTTTGTAAACAGGGGAAGGCAAGTTCGCCAGGCGACCGGATCTTCTCACTGCAACCAACACTTTTTGGGTGGTGTTGCTTTTCTTGGATGATTTTAACTTCAAACAATCAAAGGTGATGAAATGCAATAAGATGAATGATGTGAATAAACTAAAAGTGAACAAAAAAGGACCATATAGAGTTTAGGGTTTACCGGAGAAGATTTGGGAGGAGGGGATTTGTGAAGAGCTCGAGAGAGGAGAGGGAGATTGAGAGCTTCCATTCTCTTTCTGTTCTCCTCTACTCTCTTACGACGACTCTCCTCGTATGCGCATGCTGCCACCATTTTTGTATTTGGAGAAGACAACTCAGGAGATTATGTTTCGGTTACTTTGAATTTATCTGTATATATTGCCTGTGACAATGTAATTGCACTGTGTTATAAATATCACTGTGTAAATCGACCGTTGTATTCCCATCTCCCTATGTTCAGTGCAGTGCATGTCATTGGCAGAATTTTATTTTCAAAATAAAATTAATTTTTAAAAAATTCTTACAAATTAACTCTTCACAATCTTATTTAGAGATACATAAATATATCTCTGATGTGAGGAATCTGGAAATGATGATTAGTATATTTTTTCAGTAATCAGAAATAAAAAATCTCTAGCCTGTAAATAGTAAAATAATTTATTTGTGACAATAAAAATTGAGAAAATTTGAATTTAAAGTTTTTTAGTCATGCCTCAGAAAGTTAAATTTTGATAATTTTTTACAATTTTTTTTTTATAATTGATGTGAAATTCTTTTAAGTGATTTTGGGATTGTCAAAATTGAGAGAAATGTGTCTAGGGAGTGGCTTACTATACGCCTTGAGCTGGGCACAATCATCCTCAAATCAGAGCTTAAACTTCAGGACTAGTGATCTTGACTAAAGAAAAATCACTTGTTCAACATCAGTATGAGAGGGTAAGATGACAGTTATGAAATGTAAATGAGTAACTGCCATGTTGCCCTTTATCTGCATTCCCTATGTATTAGTCGGAATTTGCGGATGGTTCCCCTGAGGATAGCCCAAGTATTCCCACAAGCCAGTGTGGATAAGAACCAGCAAAGGATATTTAGGAACACGAAACACCTTACGGAAAGACAGACACAATTAACTAGAGAAAAGAGTGAATGTGTCTAATATAGGCTCCTACTTCGAGTTTATGCCAGAACAATATATATTTTACAATTGATTTTAAAAAGTTTTAGTTTATCTGATTAATACAACAAATCGATAAAACAAATTAATTTAATTTAACTTCTTTTATAGTTTTACAAAATATTATCCGTATATCATATTTGTTCTCATAATTTACGACTTTTAAAATTCTTTTATTATTGTTATGCATTAAATATAACTTTGGTATTATGAAAATTGAAATCAGTTGTTTTTTAAAATTTTAATTCATTAAAGTTTATTAAATTGATTAAGACATTTTCGTTTTTATATTAATCAAATATTAATCAAGAAAAACGTTAAATAAAATAAAAAAATTAAAAATTTATTTTAAAAGAATAAATTCACACATCTTTTAAATTTGTCGATTAAATTAAGTTAAAATTCAAAAAAAAAACTAATTTTAATTTTTACATAAAATTAAAGAATAAAAATATATTTAATCCATAAAAAAGACATATAAAAAACGAAGTATCCTATTATATAAAAATTATAAATATTATTAAGTTTTGTATAAGGCTTAAATATACATTTGGTCCCTATTTTTGTTGATTTTATTCAATTTGGTCCCTATTTTCGTTTTATGTTCAATTAGGTCCTCATTTTCGTCAAATTGTGGTCAATTTGGTCCTTTTCACT
>Ga0214542_1001285_pt1 | contig 51135 bp, 33 predicted proteins | sample CNSS1metaG_FD_160096 | JGI IMG/M metagenome (GOLD analysis project Ga0214542, IMG submission 160096) | Root nodule microbial communities from cowpea collected in UCLA plant growth center, Los Angeles, California, USA - CNSS1 | ecosystem: Host-associated > Plants > Roots > Nodule | place: USA... | reverse complement strand
CAACCAACAAAACAACTTTATCTTCATCATCAATTTTAATATCAATATTTTCCAGATCCAAGAGGATAGAATTAAACTCATTAAGATGAGATTGAATAGGAGTACCTTCAACCATTCGAATGGTATACAAGCGTTCTTTGAGACGAAGCTTGTTTGCAAGGCTCTTGGTCATGTATAAAGACTCTAACTTTAGCCATAATGCAGCAGTGGTTGTTTCATTTGCTACTTCACGGAGAACCTCCTTTGATAAAGAGAGTTGGATTGATGATAGCGCCTTTTCATCCAACTCCTCCCACTGCTCATCAGTCATGGAAGCTGGCTTATTTTCTATTCCATCTAAAGCCTTCTTTAATCCACTCTGGGTTAGAACAGCCCTCATTTGGACTCGCCAAATAGAAAAACTAATCTTGCCATCAAACTTCTCAATGTCAAATTTTGCAGACATTTTGGAATTTCCAACTAAGAGCTCTGATACCACTTGTTATGGTATCGTAGCATGCGGAAGCGCAGGATCGTGACAATTGGAAATTAAAGAGAAGCAAATAAAAGAGCAAGAGAAATAACACACAAGGATTTACGTGGAAAACCTCTTTTGAATGTAAGAGGAAAAACCACGGGACGATAATGAACAAAGTTCCACTATGAAAAGAAGAGTACAAAGCTCTTGAATGGGAACAAGAATCCTCACCAAAATACACTCAGGTGTATATTACACAGTGTGTCTCTGTAAATGTTTTTCTATGTTTTTTTTCAAGTCATGGAGATGTTATTTATAGGCTTCAAAACTGAACCAATTAATAGGCCATATGAAGAGTCTTCAGAAACTGCACTAGTAAATAGGCCATATGAAGAGTCTTCAAAACTGAAACAGTAAATAGGTCATATGAAGAGTCTTCAAAACTGAACCAGTAAATAGACCATATGAAGAGTCTTCAAAACTGAATCAATAAATAGGCCATATGAAGAGTCTTCAAAACTTAAGCAGTAAATAATTAATAATTAGTGCTTAAGTAACGTGTGATATTAGGAATTAAATGAGAACCACATATTCTAACATAAGCGATTAGACTCAATAAAGGTGGAAGGTTGATCAAAGCCAAAAGTTAAGTAAAACCAAAAGTTATATGGACTAAAAACATATTTAATCCAAAGATCTAACAATTTTCATGTTTTTCTTTTATATGTATTTGTGGTACGAGCGGAAATAGATGTTATTTTTTTTTTTTAAGTTTGGGAGATCTTCGAGAGAAAGTTAATTCATGGAGGGGTTATTGCTCCCAATTTTTAATTAAACAACAATATTTTTTGTGTAATATTCAAAGTGTTAGAGGATTTCCTTATTAAAATTAGAATGAGTTTGAACGATACCTACTACTATAAGTTTATTTACTATTCATATGATGTTATTAATAACTCAACATATAATATCAAGGAAGAATTATATTTGCACAAATCTTACAATAAAATAACAAACAACAATTGCATACATGTAATAGAAGATAGTAAGTAATTATACATAATTGAAATTTTATAACTTACATTTATTATTTTTTCCAAGTGTCAAGAGTAAATCCATTAGAAATCTTAATTGAGGTTGTGATGCGAGAAAAAAAATACTTTAGAAATATAAATGAATTTGATAGATATCGAACAAATCAAATAATTCATTAAAGGTTAAAGACGATGTACAGAAAAAGAATTTTTCAAGTGAAATAAAATCAATGTTCAATGAGATATTGAAAATAAGCTTTTAAGTTACCTAATTATTAATTAAAATGAGAAGTACTACTAGGATTGAAGTCCTCCAATATAATTATACTTATTCTTAAACTCTTAACTATATGAGTATTTTGTTTTAAATCTGAAATAAATTCAAATAATATTCATAATTGTGAATATATTTATGGTTCTTCTATTTCTTTATCGTTTTTTTAACGAAGTCCAAAAATAATAAAGATAAATTTATATTTAATTTTGACTTTTAATTTCCTTATTCTTTCTCATTGAATTATGTTTTCAAATAACCTTTAGTGTAATCCTTAATTATACAAGTTTTATTCTATTTCAATTCAATCTCAAATTTAACATATTAATTTAGAATGAAATAAAAATTGTGAATTCCAAACATTTTAAAACTAAAATTAAAAAAAAAGGGACAATCAATATTCGCGAATAAAAAAATAAAGGATTAAAATTTAAATTTAACCTAGCAATTAAAGATGGGTAAAATTGAATATACGAGAGGGGTTGAAGGGTGATGTTGGCAAGATGAAAGTGGATCCAAGATCTCTGGATTCGTTGGAAACAACGTTTGCGGCTGTAACAACAACACCATCCAACACTTTCACATTCACTCACAGAAACATAGACAAACACACTTTTATTTTGTTTTCGCATCCTATTTATCTATCAATCTTTCTGTTTCTCTCTCTAGCTTCTTTCCTAATTTCGCAAACTCGCGCGTGGGACTCAGTCTCTGCTGCATGCTCTTTCTCGCTCGCTTCCCCAATTCATGCTCTCTTCACTCTCTTCAGGTTCTAATTCTAAACCCCCTTCACATTTTCCCATGCAAAAATTCACGTGCAACACTCACTGCTCTATTGGGTCTCTCAAAATTATCTCAAGTTTCTGACTTTCAGTATTAGGCTATGGCGGTGCAATTGATCACTTGCTCTTACCCCCTTCATTCAGTTGACCCTCTGTTCTTTCCAATCTCTTGTTCCGTAGTTGCATCTACCAACTCCTGAATGTTTCTCATTCAATGTTCTTTACTTTGCCTTATTTATGATATGTTTAATTCTTGTTAAGTTTGTTCTTGACTTTCTATTATGACAGTGTAAGGTGTTTCTTTTGGTTTTTTTGATTGTGTTGTTTTCGAAACCGAAGTGTTAGAGATAATAAGTTGTTTGGCTCCATGTTGAGCTTCAGTTTCAATTCTTTAAAATCATGAGTAATCTTTGTATTGTATTATGTTATGAAATATAGCTTAGCAAGTTTTGTTTTGCTAGTGGTGAAAAGTGATGGGTAGGCGAAAAAACAAACCGCATCGAGCAGGTGGGATAATACTAGACCCAGATGCTTCTGCTGAGACAGAATTGAATAAACAAAATGTTGTAGAAGGAGGGGAAGAAGCAAAAGATAGTTATGGTGACATTGATAAGCCTTATTTTGTGGAGGTTGCTCGGTTGGATTGGTTGTCGGGTCAACACCTTGATATTTCTGAGATTGTTTTGAGGGATTTAAACTTGAGTGAAGGTTTTTCTGGTTTTGAATTGGCTGAGGATTTTTGTCGGGATCAGCAGTACTTGTTGAGATTTCGAGTATGTAATGTCAGTAATGTTCTTGGTCGAATTAAATTAGGCCATTGGCCTGTGTTACCCTATACTGATATTCATCTAGAGTTTGCGAGAAGAGTTACCGTTGACCATGTGGAAACTTATACAGTGTTGTTATCTGGTATTTTTGACGGACCTGATGAAGGTGTTACTGGTCTTCTTCACTTGGCAAGTTTGAAGTTTGTTACACTGAGGCCAGTTCTTGGGATTAGGCTTTCGGAGGAAATTTCCTCCCTCAGGGTAAGGGTTGAGGTACTAAAGAACGCCTTCAATGCATGTGAGTCGCTTCTTGATACTTCTAGACAACTATGGAAAAAGAGTATGGTAAATGTAATGTCTTGGTTGCGTCCAGAAATAATGACTTCAGAAGTTAGGTACGGGTTTAGCTGTATGAAAATGGATGGTGATCCACAGACAGAGATGGTAGATGACACTTGCAAAGCAAGGAAACATGCAAGGTTTGATCCTGCAGGTTTATATGAAGCCATAAAGCCTTCAAAGTAAGTTAAACATTCTCTTTGTCCTTGGATTCTAATTTAACGGTTAGAATAGTTGGTACAATGGTCAGTTGATCATACAATAACATAGTTCAATCTTCACCGAAGTCTAGTGGTAGTCAATCTCATGTCAAACATTTTGTTTATCTTTTTTGTTTATCTTTCATATATCTTGTGTACAGAGCAGAGCCAATGCTTGAAGATGACATACCAGAGTTACTTCCTAAATTGAGGCCATATCAAAGGCGTGCAGCTTTCTGGATGGTAGAAAGAGAGAAAGCAGTGGAAGAAAGTCAGGGTGAAACAGAAAGAAATCAGTTTCATTCTCCACTATGCATACCTGTGGATTTTCTGGACGCCAGTTCTCAAATGTTTTTCAATCCATTCAGGTAAGTTTTGTCTATGGGTTTTCAAAATATAATATCCAGGCATTCTTTTTTATTGTATTATTCATGTAAGGCTGGTCACTCTACCCCCCAACTATTATGAATTCATTCTCTCTTCCGTTGTGCTTATTTGAATTACAATGGCTTCAGTGGAAATATTTCATTGTACCCAGAGACTTCTTCGCCTTATGTATTTGGAGGCATTCTTGCTGGTAGGTCCCAACCTATGTTGCATATTTAATTTTTTTCCTCATATCGTCATGTAGATCTTTGCTACATTCTAGTTTGGATAGGTTCTAGATATTTACCACTGTAGAGAAACTACTGTTTTATATATAAAGAAATTCCTTTTTCTTGTTGGCCTCTTTTGTCATATTGAATTGACTGTTTACAGTCAAATTTATTGCATAATGAATAGTCCATTGGATCTTGTAGCTTTAGGATGATGAGTCCACTGATAGAATCTTGCTGTTGAAATTCTATCAATTCCTGTTTATATCAGCTGTTTTTTGGAACCATTCTTTGCCATCCACCAATGGCTTAGGTTTTATGGAGAGGTTGGTCTTTGACTTAGTATTATATTATAGTTGGTATTTATGTATGATATTATATACAAACTATATGGGTGTTGTATGCATATATACAATTGAAAATTCGGTCTTCTATGACTAATTTATTTTGATGCAACAGATGAGATGGGCTTGGGAAAAACTGTTGAATTGCTTTCTTGCATCTTTACTCATCGTAGATCAGCATCTGGAAGTGACATATTATTTGATTTAGATCCACAAATTAATGTGGACCAAAAAGTCACTTTGAAGAGAGTTAAAAGAGATCGTGTGGAGTGCATATGTGGAGCTGTGAGCGAAAGTCTTAAATATGAAGGACTGTGGGTTCAGTGTGACATTTGCGATGCTTGGCAACATGCGGATTGTGTTGGTTATTCACCGAAAGGAAAATATTTGAAATCAAAACACGGATCTGAAGGCAAGGCATATAAAACTACAGTATCTGTGAGGGATGGAGAATATGTATGTCATATGTGCTCTGAACTAATTCAAGCTACTGAATCTCCTATTGCCTCTGGCGCCACACTCATTGTCTGCCCTGCACCTATTTTGCCCCAGTGGCATGATGAAATTATACGGTATTTTTCTTAATCAGAACTACGAATGCTTTTTTTGTGTGAGTATGTCTGTGTTGCCTTAAGGAGGACTTGATCCTCCTACCCTATGTAATTCTGCGCAAGGATGTCTTACAAAGTGGGTTAGGGCCTAAGTCAACCCTTAAAACTAGTTTGTAAGTGAGGATTGTTCTCACTTATATATTGTATTTTGACACAATCTGTAGTCAATTTGGGACTTGGGTTTTCTGCATATTATGTGTGGACTAGGGACTAATGTGCTTGTTTCATGCTTTAGTATGTCTGTAAAGTATGATTTCGAGTGTAATGCCCTTTTAGTTATTTAATTTAGTTATAGTAAAATGTTCTCATTAACTTTATTTGTCATTATAGCCATACGCATCAGGGCTCCTTGAAAACTTGTGTCTACGAAGGTGTGCGAGAAACAACTTTTTCCAATACGTCTGTTATGGATATCAGTGATCTTGCTAGTGCTGACATTGTATTAACTACATATGATGTGCTTAAAGAGGATCTGTCTCATGATTCTGATAGGCATGAAGGTGATCGGCACTTTCTGAGGTTTCAAAAAAGGTTTGCCCTAAAGGCTGCAATATTCCCCCTTTGTTATTATATAATATGTAGGATATTTTATTTATACATTTCAAGACGAGTTTATGAGTTTGGTCGAGCTTTTCATCCATCAGTTTTGACTGTGTATTTGAGGTGTTATATTTTGTTTATGATTTCTAATCTTTAAACCTTTTCACGAACCATCCTCACCGATGTTATATTTTAGAAAAAATTTAGATCTCAGTATGTCTATTATGGTCCCAAGTGTTTTAGTAGCCTCTTTTTCCTTGTAGGTACCCTGTCATCCCAACTCTTCTTACGAGAATATATTGGTGGAGGGTTTGCTTGGATGAGGCACAAATGGTGGAAAGTAATACTACAGCTTCTACTGAAATGGCTCTAAGACTCCATTCAAAGTATCGATGGTGCATTACTGGTACCCCAATTCAGCGAAAACTTGATGACTTATATGGACTTCTAAGGTTCCTTGTGGCCAGTCCTTTTGATAAATACAGGTGGTGGACTGATGTTATTAGAGATCCTTATGAGGTATTTTCTTTTTAATTTAATGTTTTATGAACTTGGTGCGGACTGACTTTCCTTATTACTAGTTTTTTTTTTTTTTCTATTTTATACATAAAAATTGAGTATCAACTAGGAGTAAGCCTTTTTGCAATTACCTTCAAGTCCAAATTTTATTCTCATTTGACATGCTATAAGCCTTGTGTGTATAGAGGAAATCAATAACCTTTTTGTAATTTCATTTTAGTTTAGACATCTCCAGTTTTGTCATGTCCTGCATCTCAGCAGAGTTCAGAAAGGTTTGTAAATTTATCTTACTTAACTTTGCTATCACTCCATACTTATGCAGAAGGGAGATGTGGGAGCTATGGAGTTTACACACAAAGTTTTCAAACAAATCATGTGGCGTTCTTCTAAAAAACATGTTGCTGATGAATTGGACCTTCCATCCCAAGAGGAGTGTCTCTCTTGGCTTACTCTCTCACCAGTAGAGGAGCACTTTTACCAGAGGCAACATGAAACTTGTGTTAGAGATGCTCATGAAGTTATTGAAAGTTTGAGAAATGATATTCTTAATAGAAAAGGCCCAGGTTTTTGCTTAGTGCTGTGTAATTTCGTTTTATAAATCCTTTGAAAGAAATGTGCATCCATGATAATGATTGAACTTGCAATATTTGATGCATATTCCAGATGCTATCTCTTTGCAAAGTTCCTCTGATCCTTTAATCACTCACAACGAGGCAGGGAAGCTACTGAATGCTTTGCTGAAGCTTCGTCAAGCTTGTTGTCATCCCCAGGTTGGAAGTTCTGGGTTGCGCTCCCTACAGCAGACACCAATGACTATGGAAGAAATACTAATGGTATGTTACTTGGAAGGATCTTTGATTTGTTTTCACATACAATATACATTCGTCTGTCAATTTTTTATGCAACATGATCTGTAGGTTCTTATAAGCAAGACCAAAATCGAAGGTGAGGAAGCTCTCAGGAAGTTAGTTATTGCTTTGAATGCACTTGCAGCTATTGCTGCAATACAAAAAGATTTTTCTCAAGCTACATCACTGTACGGTGAAGCTCTTGCTTTGGCTGGAGAGCATGCTGAAGATTTTCGCCTGGATCCTTTGTTAAATATCCACATTCATCATAATCTTGCTGAAATACTTCCACTTGCTTCAAACTTTGCTTTAACATTGGCATCCAAAGGAAAACAATTCTCTGAAAATTCTGAATTTAAGATGACCAAAAGGCATTTAATTGTAAAGGTTGACAGTTGTCATGTGAAGAGGCAAAGAATAAGTGGCTGTGATTACATAAATGCAACCGTGCCGTCTGCAGAACCATCAAATGTTAGCCTTTTGGAAAATGACACAAAGGAGGATCAGGAATTTGATAATTTATCAGCCAGTTCTGTCAAATCTCTGATAGCAGAATGTGAAGATTCGAAACAGAAATTCTTGTCTGTCTTCAGTTCAAAGCTATCTGCAGCCCAACAGGAGTTTCAAAGTTCTTACATTCAGGTAAATATTTTCACCGGATCTTAAGGAAGAATTTGTTCACTTATATTGAACTTTGGGATTTGTTTATGTAAGTTGATTATTTCCTGCGAAATGTGATCAGATCTTAGCTGTGTATGTAATATTGTAACTATCCAATATTGGATATAACCAAACTATTTAATACTACATTTATTCCTAATACAGAGTTTGTCCACCATTAATTTAAGTCACAAAAACCGTTTCTATGATCATTTAAGTGAATTTTTTGAATGGTGCAAACTAACACCTTTTATGAGATTGATAAATATAGTGATGCTGGTATTGGATGGTCCTTTTAGGGAAAACCCCAGTCCTACATAGGCTAGAGATAGAACCTAGAAAGAGAATATTAGTCAGGAACAACCCTTGTCGTATAAATCAATTTTGTAGAGTTGAGTTAGACCAAAACTCACATTCTATCATGGCATTAAAACTTATCTTGAATCAGTTATAAGGGTCACCCACTTATTATCTACTCACCAAGCCCAATGGTGTTGTTGTGCATGAAGGGGTGTATTTGGCAAAACCAAGATAGAGCTTGAAGAGAGTATATAAGCGGGAAAAAGCCTTCACTCAACAAGTTGATTTTGTGGGGTTAAGTCTAAATTCACATTCAAATAGTCCTCCTACACGTGATCTAAGGCTAAACTAAGAAATATTTAAGGAGAGTAGATTTGGGGAGGATTCAAGATGAATGAATTCCTTCCAGTTTTCTTAGCTCATAGAAGGACCAAAGTTGTTATCCTTGGTTGGGAGCATAGGAGCATACATTGCTCTTATATTTTTGTAATATTAGAGTTCTAGAGAGAGAGAGAGAGAGAAAGGAAAAGGAAGTGAAACTAAAAATTATCCCTGTTTGTATTCAATTCAATTGATTCAATTGATTTACAAGAGTCTCTTTATATAGAACAAAGAGAAAGGTACAACTGTCATAGTAATAGCTAACAAGCCTAACTAACTGAATAACGAAAAGTTTTAACAAAACAGTAGCATGGAATTCAAAGTAAACAAAATTATCCTTAGCAGGTTTACTGACGCTAGTTAGAATTTTAGTGATAGTTGGATCATGAAGTAAATGATGAAGGGCTGAGGAAACGATATGATTATTAGGAGCTGAAAAATAGGAGGATCCAAAAGATTGGATTCGCCATTACCAATGTAAATGTTTCAGGACCTTCATTCATGAACATTGTGGTGAATGTTCTGACTATATCCAGTTATATGAAAGAAGCACTAAAACTAGGGAATGAATTGGAATAGTAATATGTAACAATCATTAAAACTAGGGAATGAATTGGAATCAGAATTTTGAATGTTGGGAGTAGGCAATGAACGTGCTCCAGTTATGGTTAGCAAAGCATCAGGGGGGTGTTGTAATTGCTATAAAGGAGGACATTGGTTGGTTGAAGGATATACAAGAAATGGAGCAGAGCATTGTTGGTGTTGAGGAAAATGTGAGTATATATTGTATTGAGCAAATGGATGAAAGTTTCTCTAGAAAATATGGCTTGAATTTCCTTGAGAATTTAAGTAAAAATAGCCTTGAGTGGGAGCCCAATAGTTCTGATCAAACTGGTGATAGCAAAGGGAAGCAATAGGTCCATACTTGAAGCATACTTGGCACTTCACTTTAGCAAAGTGTCCTCCACGACCACGATCACCACCTCTATAATCATAGTTGCAACCATCACGGAAGGAAGAGGATCCACGAAACTAGTGATATGAGCTTTTGCATCTTGGTTCTGCACATTCTAAGTCATCACTTCAGCAGTACTTCATTCTTTGAAATTGAATCAGGCGTGGTGCTTGAATTAGATTAACAGAAGCACAACTAAGAACAACTTTCTTTTGAAACTTTTTGAGCTGAGACTCTTGTGCTAGAAGAAGAGCTTCAGCTTCTTCAATAAGATGTTCAAGCCTACTTTCAATAACAAAAAGAACAGATTCATAGTCTTGAGGGAAACCTTTAAGGATCACATCAATGTGTTCTTAAAGAGAAACAGCATTTCCACCATTAGAGATATAAATGTAAACATTCAGTTATTCAGCTGGATGTTAGTTAGTTATCTGGGTTTTTCTGTTTTCTGTCATGATTAGTGTGTAACTGCTGTAACCTCTTTTGAGCCTATATGTGCTCAGCTTGTGTCTTCTTTCTTAATTAGTGAAATAATAATCAGTTTTCTTTCTGGTAATATTTTCTGTTTTCTCTCATACCAACATTCCGATACCCACAAAAGCAAGACAATAACCAATGCTTTCATTTTGAAGAAAACATTTCATCATGAAACAATTTTCAAGAGACGTGGAATGAAGTTCAGCACCAAGTTACTGCACTCTTGCTCATGTCTATTTGTGAAAATGCTCATGAAATTCATACCAAACCTGATAGGAATGAACACTTTCAAGAACACGAGAAAGGACGATTGCAATAGTGTAGATTGAAACCATGAAACCATGTCCACAATATATGATCTCGTTGTTCCCATGTCTATATGCTGGACTGATTTTTCCAGCTTCACAATCAGCTTCATTAAGAAATTGATGAAAAATAGACGGACTAACCATAAAGTGTTGAAGACAATGCAATTTAATTCTTGGTTCCACTTGTTGCTGCCAGCAAGAAGTTACAATTATCTAGTTTCTCTAAAATCTTCACATAGGTTGTGGAGGAAGGGGAATAAGGAGGGAATAGCTATGAAGAACCTTCAAGCTCTTCATATGTGTTTGTATTTAATTCAACTAATTTACAAGAGTCTCTTTATATACAACAAAGAGAAAGGTACAATTGTCATAGTAAGAGTTGGCATGTGTAATAACTAACTAAATGTCTACAAGTTTAACTACTAACAAACTAATAGGCAGCTAAGAAACATTGTAGCCATCTGAGTAATACAATACTCACGTGTAATGAATTTTTTTCTCCAAAATCAATGCAAATCTTTTTTCTTCAGATAGTAAGTTGAATCCTATAAAAGACTAACCATATACCTTGGTTTGCCAGTTCATTTTCAATCAAAATGAATCACAGAATTCGTGCCTGCCTTCTGTTTTCATAGTTAAAAAAGGAAAGAATGCAAGATGTGTTGTTTCTAGAGGTGAAAAAAAATAAATATGATCACTAATTTTGTTTCATTTTGAGGATAAGCAATTTTTATATTATTTAGTAACTACATGAGATATATAGTAGTGTGAAATCATGTTGAGATGCTTTATTATGCTATAATTATGAAGATCGAATCTGCTCAAGTTTTTTTTCCTTTCTTTGATGATATTTTCTGTAAATGACATTTGTATTTTTTGTAGGTCAGTAATGCTTATCGTGACAATCGAACAGATCAAAATACATTTTGGTGGTTAGAAGCACTCCATCATGCTGAGCAGAGCAAAGATTTCTCCACTGAGTTGATTAGAAAGATTGAAGAAGCCATCTCAGGAACTTCAAGCAATTCAAAGTCATCAAGAATAACTGCTCGGTCAGTCAGGCTTTGACTATTTAACACAATTGTCAAGTACTACAGTTTTAACCGTATCCATATACTTGACTTTCTCTTTTATGCTCTTGATCTTTATATGTAGATTCACCGTAAAAAAGTTGCTAAACAATGTAATACATTTAAAACTGATATCAACAACATACAATATCCAGTTATGAACAGTGTTCTAATATATAGTTATTACTGGTCATTTTCATATATGTTGTCAGTAACTCTTATAAGGTGGACTTTAAGCCTAACTTAACTTTATAAAACCATCTTGAAAGGTGAGGTTTGTACCTATCTATTTATTTATTACAATTTGGCTAAATTTCTAGTCGACTTGAGATCTTCAACAATGACTGTTGGGAAAACCTCAAGTTCCTCATTGAGATAGAGCCTAAAAGAGAGTAGATGGAGACAATTCTCACTTTACAAGACAAATTTGTAGGATAATTAGACTTTAATTTACATTATAAGATTGTACCAACATATATCAAAGATTTATCATTATAGAAGGATAATCCATCATATTATCCATGTACCAAACCAATAGTGTTGGACAACAAATGTATTTAAAAAGAGCCAAGTTCCACATTGGCTAGAGAAAGAGCCTAAGTCAGAGTATATAAGGGAAGCAATCCTTACCTTACAAATTGGTTTTGTGGGGTTAAGTTAGGTCTAAAAGACTAAAACCCACATTCTAAGAATTACATAACTTTCATTGCTATAGTTATTTGTCAAAAAGTTCATTAATGGTTTTCCATACAATGCAAAATGTCATTTTAGTTTGTGCTGAAATTGAACTTAATTATTAAGAGTGTGCAGTAATGATCAAACTTCTACATCTAACCACTTGGTTAGAGAGGCTTTGGTTCCATGTCAAATACGAATAATCAATAGCTTAAGCAATTAGTAAACTCTTATGAATGATTTTAAATCTCTAATACATGGCTTTGGGAGGGATCTTCTATTGTGCAACCAGATTTCAAAATTATTTACTAAGATATTTTGATAGATAGCTTCTGGTAACTTGACTGTGAGATCGCTATTACTGATGCGTGTTGCTTTTAATCCAGTTTCCGAAGCATAAGCTCTCTAAAGTATCAAATTCAGACAGGTTTGGATCAGTTAGAGGCCTCTAGAAAAACACTACTAGATCGACTGTTAGAAATTGATCAGACTATGGAAAAACCAAAAGAAGAAGATATTGAACGTGTGGGTAAATGTCGAAATTGTCAGCCTAATTGTGATGGTCCCCCATGTGTTTTGTGCGAGCTAGATGAATTGTTTCAGGTTTACTGCATAATTTATCTGTCAATTTTCTTCATCTTGTGTCTAATGAATGTAATATGGTCTCATGATTTATTTTTTTCCTCAGGATTATGAAGCAAGACTCTTCGTTCTTAAGAATGATCGTGGAGGGATAATTTCATCTGCTGAGGAGGCAGTAGATTTTCAGAAGAAAAACTTTGCACTAAATCATTTTCTCTCAAAGCTATCACAATCTAGTAACAGTTCTACAACATCTGATATCGGTCATGAAGAATCAAAGAAAAGGAATGTTGGACAAAGAGTAGTGGTGAGTTACTTCATTTGATTGACATTTTCTTTGGGTCATAGACTACTGCATATTTATTATACCTCTTCTCTCTCTCTCTCTCTCCTGTTGTTTTAAAGAGGATTCTTCTCTTTTATTGATATAAGAGCATCTGCAGTGCAAGAGTCTTCTTAGAAACAAGGTCGTGTTCTAATTTAAATGAATCCCATTACGTTACATCACTTCTCAACAACTCTTGCTATATATTTATAATTCAACGCTGAGGTCATATAAGAACCCCATACTTCAATTTGTTAATACTTAAAAACGTAAGAACCCACACTTGAAATATTTTATTTATTGTTAAGACCTGGTATTTAAGCTCTCTCCAATTAGAGTTTCTTATAAGACCTGATGCTTAAATTTAAGAACCTTCTTAAGATCTCTGCATTGGAAATATTCAGTCTATATTGAAAGAGAGTTTTGAATTGTTATAATAAGGAAATCAAAATGGAGAAAAGGACTCCTGAAATATATCAATGGAGTCAACATCATGTTCAATCATTGTTGAGGAAAATTCGCAATTTTTGAGAATTCTTGTATTACATTCGACTGTTATAAATGTTCCTTAATATATTGTTCCGAAGTGTCAAGATGCACTGTATGGCAAATTAGATTCCAAGGCTGACCATCAACAATGATTGGCTAATGTTCTCATTTCGAGCAAATTTGGTTAGTATTTTGAAACTTGTAACCTTACCTTTTTAATCTTCCAAATTGATTATGTTTTAGGTTTCAAGATCAGCATCTGAAATGGAGCTAATTCTTGGAGTTATAAAGAACTACTGCAAGGCTAGATTAGGAAGGGACTCTGTCTCGGCTGCTACCAAGGATTTACATGTTTTTGAGGTATAGCCTTATGAAATATTTTCTATGGATAGGATTCCTCAAGGAGTTATTAAATTAATCTAAAGTGTTTTTATTTTCAATTTTAATCTTCTCTCCTCCCAAAATACATGTAAACCTTTTCAGAATTGTTTAATTGTGCTCAGTAAAAAAGTAATTGACTGACAGTTGTAAAACTTTTAAAAGCTAAGATTATCTGTAATAACAATTTTGATTGACTTGGTTCCTTTCCTCTGTTGTTGACTTATAAGGGAATGCGAAAGGAGTTTGGCCATGCAAGGTCTTTGGCATTAGCTCAAGCTCAGTATCTGCGTGCACATGATGAAATAAAGATGGCTGTTTCCCGTCTGCACCTAAGGACAAGTGAAGATGATAAATCTCTCGATGCTTTAGGTGAAAATGAATTAACTGCTGCTAGCTCCAACTTTTCCCACGAAAAGTTTATGTCATTGACCATGTTGTCCCAGACGAAAGGAAAACTCCGCTACTTAAAGGTATAAAGAAATAACCGTTAGAAATTTGTATATAATGAACTGTTTTCGCTTACTCTTTATACATACATACATATATACATATATATACACATACATACATATATACATATGTATATATACATATATATATATATATACATATATATATATGTGTATATATATATATGTATATATATATATATATATATGTATATACATTGAATCTTTTCATTAATAATTGATATATCTATAAAATCCCTTATGGGCATCTATATAACTTTTTAGAGAGGTGGAGGTTCTATTACAAAGTGGTTAGTTTAATCCTTGTAGTCTTCATTCTTCGTAGTTAATTTAAAAATTTTAGCACCAGGTGGACTAGTCTATTGTTCATGCTTCAGTCTCACCATGAGGTGGGTCGGGTAGTATGTTTGAAACATAAAATCATTTTGAGAATTGGTTCTTGACAATAATAATCATGAATTGCTATATGAGACGTGTGAAATAAATCTGAATGGTCATATAAGAGTTCATTTATAAACCTAATTTTGTTATAAGAAACTTGTATACATACGAAATTAAATGAATAACCAAAGGAAACCTTTACTACCTAAAAGATTCAGTGATTCCCATTTTTGTCCTCGAAATTCTTTTTACTTTTAGCTTCCCAAGATTACATTGTATATGTTAAGATGTCTCATGTCGTGTTTCGTGGTTATTAGTATTGTTAAGGATACACTACTCACGGATGTAACTGTCAGTTGAAACTGTTAGTTATATTTCTGTTAGCTGTAACATTCAGCTGTTATAGTTTGTTTGTGTTCAGATGCTTTAAATCTGGACAGTCGTCATTTCTATAAATAATTTTGTACTCTTTTCCTTAAAGCTTTAGGATATTAACAAATATGGCTATGGTACTCTTTGGAAGACTTGAGCAAACCTCTCCCCTAGCTAGGCCCTTTTTGCTTCTAATATATGTCGATACTATCATTCTGTCAACACTTCTATGCCAATATTAATGAGGGTTGTCAATTGATGATTTTTCACTGTTCTGTTTCTAGCATGAACTCATAAGACTTGCAAGGTTCTAAATTGTGGTCGTGGAGTCCTCAAAATATTGACATTGCAAAATTACACCTAAACGCTGTCGTAATTGCAGTTACAATGCAGTTTGGGAGACCCCTAAAACCTTGATGTTGTGACCAACATTGTAATTTTGGCCTGTGCTTTAAAACTTTGTAAAGAGTTTAATGGTTGCACATCTAGGGTCTGCCTATAAAAAATTTGGTCAAAAAAACTTCATATGGCAGGTGCACTAAAAATGAACATAACAGTGAAATATTTGAGTGCTGAAATGTTTCGATTTAATCTTAAACATGAGACTTTCATAAAAGGAAGTTGGGACTTGAGAGAATACTTTATACTTAGAGACCAATATTTGTTTGACATTTAAATAACCGTCTTAAGTTGATGATCCACCTGTGTTTTTATCTTCCTAGGTGACTACTATTACCAATCTAACTAAAAATTCAAAATGATATTTTTTAATTCCCCACTAAGATTCCCTGGAATATGATATTTCTTTTCTGACTTGGAAAGCTGAACCATTTTTCAGGGTTTAGTTCAATCCAAGCAAAAAATGCAATTTGAAAGTCCAAACGGCTCTTCAATCTCAGGAGAAACAACTGCAATGTCAAACTCTACAGAAGAGAAGGCTGCACTTATAGCTAAAACTGATGATGAAACATGCCCGGTCTGCCAAGAAAAGCTAGGCAATCAGAAGATGGTTTTTCCATGTGGGCATGTTACATGCTGTAAATGTAAGTATTATACTAGGAAACTTTATATCATCATTATTTAGTTGTGTTGGAGATTTAATAAAGACATTTGGTCTTCACCTAGCAACTTAAGCTTTTAGGAGAGTTGGTTATTGGCATGATTTTGGAGCCTATATGATCAAGAACTTGGAATTTGGTCCTTGTTCATTTCATTCTTCTAGATAAAACGTTGAATTTTTATACGGTAAATATGAGTCTCTGTGTGTAAAAGGGCTCTAATGAAACCATTCTATTGTCATTATCTAATAGCTTAAGATTTCAATAGATTTTGATAAGTTGTTGAGTCCTGCACATATTCAATCTGTTAGCAGACATATAGTTGGTGTATATTATATAGAAAATATTTTGTATCCTTTGTCTTTTATGCTTTACTAAAAAATACTGGTATACTGAATTCGCATTGATCATCTGCATTTCTCCATGTCCACATAAAACATGAAGAAAGAAAATAGTATCAGGATGCATAGCCTGTACTCTTCTAGTATTACACTCATCCATCTTTGTTCAACAGACATACAGTTAAACATTTATTGACATCGAAATGAATATTATATGAAAATTAACTATGCATCTACTTTTACAGGTTTATTTGCTATGACTGAGAAAAGACTTCAAAATAGCAAGCTTCATAATTGGGTGATGTGCCCTACATGTCGGCAGCATACTGATTTTGGAAACATTGCCTATGCAGTTGATTCACAGAATGAATCTTCCAATCTTTCAGAGCTGCATACAAACGACAGCAGTGAAATATGTGAAGCATCCATTAGTGTCAAAGGATCATATGGGACTAAGGTTTTTTTCTGCACAAGATCTTTTCTATTGATACCCCTAAGATAGACAAGCATAATTCCTTTCTACAAGTACACATACCACTACCCAGGATACACTTTATTTTTCTTAATTCTGAACTTTCATGGTTTTTTACTTTTTTGCACTGAATATTTTACTCGTAATTCCATGAAACAAATTTCAATGTTTGTTGCCTGCAAACCCTTTTTCTTTGATATAGGCTTGTGTCTGTCATTGTTGGACTTCAAAAACTGGCATGTAGAGTTGATTGTGTCTCTCGGCATATAGTTTAGACTTCAATTCTTTTGACTGCATTGTTGTGATATTGAGATGCTTTTCGTTTTATATGCAACATGGCAAATTGATTTTCTGTGAGATTAAATTTCCATAGACTAATTAAGCTGGTAAACCAATACTGGTTAAGAAAATTTCTATTTGTAACTAGATATAAAACCATTTTCAGCTGCCTCGAGCATCTTAAGCTATTAGTAGAATAGGTTTGTTCATGTTGAATTAGAGCGCATACAATGACCAAAAGTGTATACAAATTTGTGCTAGATACATATGCTAATAACCGATCTTTTAATTTTAAATATGTTATAATACATATTAGAGTCAAATATATTCTTTGTCCCTTAAGTTTAAGTGAAAATTAGAGTTAATCTCTCTTCAAAACTTTAGACTAATTTAGTCCCTAATATTTAGACATGCGTGAATTTAGTTCTTTTAACCGAATTTTATTAAGTTTATTTAACGTTTTAAATGCGCTTTTCAGCTAACATTGAAGCGAAAATATGTCAAACAGTATAAACAACTTAGATATTATCATGAAACGCGTTTGAAACGTCAAATAAACTTAACAAAATTTGTTCAAAAGAATTAAATTTAGACATTTTTAAAGTTGAGAGACTAAATTGGATCAAAGTTTTGAACCGGAACTAATTCTAGTTTTCATTTAAAGTTAGGGGACGAAAAGCATATTTAACCCTATATATTATAAATTGCTAAATAACTGATATGAATATTAATTTGTTCGAAATATAGTTTATTATACTATGTTAGGAAGGATTATGATCAATCTAATAAGTTTTATTTGATCACATAGTGTTTGTGTTGTGGTGTCTATTATAATTTCATATTGCCAAAGGGTTTAGGAAAATAGTCTATCATCGTAGAGACAGGGATACCATTCAAAGACTATCTCCAAAAGAAGATTAAGATTTTTTTAAATTTTAATATCCATTATAAATGTGTCTAACATTTCTCAAAATATATTGTTGCTACATTTTACATTGTAATTTGCTTGCTTTAGAAAATAAGACATGCTTTGGCATATTTGATTTATACCATATCCCTTGTGCCTTCTAACTCTTGTATTCCTCATATTTTTTTATATTTGGTTTAGATTGAAGCAGTCACAAGAAGAATATTGTGGGTAAAGGCTAATGATCATAATGCAAAAGTTCTTGTATTTTCAAGTTGGAATGATGTACTTGATGTATTGGAGCATGCCTTTACTGCCAATAACATTACCTTCATCCGGATGAAGGGAGGCAGGTATGATAATCTGTGCAGTTACTATTTCTCCATTTATTTGTGTTTTTATGCTGGGATACTAGATATTCACTTGGGGGTAAAATAAAATACAAGATAGGCAAAGAGAAGATTATGACTAAGATCCTATTGTGGTCCCACACATTTATTTTCTCCCCAACACATTCCTATGTTTCTACCTTTTCTCATTTTAGCCTCACAAGGTTGTAATTTTCTTCAACATGGTCTAGTTGTGTTGGATCTTAGATTCAACATATATAACCTGTCTCCCAACTATTAGAAGATTGAACTATATTAAGTTGGATCATAGGTATTTTTATCATGAATTTGGTGTGATCCCTCATGTTTTCCTGTTTGTTATCTTTTTCTTTTTTTTAATAAAATATTCATGTTATGGTGTCTAATACAAGCTTATGAAGAATTAGATTAAGGTGGATCGAGTCAGATTGAGTCGTAGTTATCTCACCCCGTGAATAACCCTAGTATAGTCCATAAAATTGGTTCAGAGGATTATTTCTTATGGAACCATCTAGGATTTGCTTCAGTTAATAAGAATGGCTGATGATCTGCTACTTGGACAATCAGCCTATTTCAACTTTCTCATACTGATATCATTTTGGTTATGAATTTGAATTCAGAAAAGCACATGTTGCCATCAGTCAATTCAGAGGAAAACAGAATGATACAAAAGGATGTGAGGGGTCAACACCAAAATCTATTCAGGTGTTGCTGCTTTTAATCCAACATGGTGCCAATGGACTCAATCTTTTGGAAGCACAGCATGTGGTTCTTGTAGAGCCATTGCTGAATCCAGCTGCTGAAGCACAAGCAATCAGTCGTGTACATCGGATTGGACAAAAAAACAAGACCCTCATTCATCGTTTCATTGTAAGCACTGTTGTATCTCTCTCCCTATCCTTCATGTGCCAACTCAATGTAACTGTTGTCCTTTTTTATATTGCTGTCATACAAATAAATTCAACACATTTTCTGTTCTTATAGCTTCGTTCTTGTATGTGTTAGGTAAAAGACACGGTTGAAGAGAGTCTATACAAATTGAACAGAAGCAGGAGCAATCATTCATTCATCAGTGGAAACACTAAAAATCAAGATCAACCTGTTTTGACCCTGAAGGATGTGGAAGCCTTGCTGTCTAGGGCACCACTTACAATGCCAGAAAGTGAAGAAAATCATAGCACAAACACAAATCTTAGACACTTGCCACCATCAGTAGCCGCTGCTATAGCTGCTGAGAAGAGACTTAATGAACAAAGGACATGATTTTGCTTCTCTCTTTGTTCCATAGATGGGTTGCATTGCATTTCAAAGATGCCACTAAACACAAATGCAGTAATTTCAAGAGGCAAGAGGAGATGCATGCAATGCAATAATCTCAGCTGTAGATTCTTCCAACCAAAAAAAATTCTGTGATATTTATAAATTTATTTATTCTTGTACATAATTTTAGTTATATTAAGGTTTTAAGTGTTGAGTAGAAATCTGTAAAATATATATTAATCCTGTAGCACCTTTGTTAATCTCTTCATGTAAACTTCGTACACCCAAAATTGTATCCCACTAATTAATTCACAAACTGATTTAGTTATTTTAGTCTTCCCAACTAGAGTCTAAACAATTAGTGAAATGGGAAAATAAATATTAGAAATTATGAGTGTTTTGGAAATCATTGAAGCTGTTACGTATTTCAATAAACTTTTTAGTTCGTTGATGAGAGTTTAGAGCACCGAGTAATTATAAATTTGTTAACTTAGAAACAATACTAAAGCTACTGTTTGTACCTTTTTTTAGTTGAATTTAAGTTTCACCATCATAATTTGCATAATTTTTTAGTACAATTTTTTATTACGTTAATTATTGAAGTAAAACGGGCAGATAATTGGGTTTCTTGATAATATTAATTTTCTAAACCATCACTTTCGTAAGAAAAATAGAACTTATTTTTATGATATCTATGCTTCAAGATAATGCCATCTGATTATAGCAGTGCTTTGTTTTAGCAAAAGAAATTTGTTAAAGTACAACTCTAATTTTAATTGAGACACAATAACATCAATATCTAAAATATTGTATCTTTCAACTTTTAATTAAATAATTCAGTCACCTGCAAGATAATTGTAAAAAAGGTTATTTAAAGTACATTAGACTTATTTCAAAAACAAAAAATTGATAAAAACCAAGTTTTGGCAGACAAATTAAGAGGACATTTTAAAACATATTTGTGTTATTTGTGTCACATGAAGTAGCAATGGTTGTTTTCAACACGTGGTCTCTTTCTATCTTGCCAAATGCTGTTAAGAGGACCTCCAAAATTCTGGAAAGCCCTGTTACTATTCTAGAAAGATGCCACCTGTATACATTAACTATTGGCCACTGTTTCCTCTGCTTCAAACCCTTATATATAGATATAGTATCTCATCACGAAGATTCATACATAATTCAACACAATCCATCATGATAGGGTCTTTGTATGTTGCTGGTTCCATCAAGATCTCTTCTCTTTCTATCAGTAACCCCAGTAACCCTGCTATTCCATGTCAAACCCTTGTCTCTTCAAATAAAGTGACACCAACATCAGTTACCATGGCGAAAGGTTTGAGCTTCAAGATCAGCACTTCTTGTCAAAGCCATGCTTCTTTTGTGGTGCAACGGAAAAAGAATAATAATGGGGATAATGGGTTTGTGGTAGGGTGTGCAAAATGGGGTTTGGAGAGAGAAGTGGAAGATGAGATGAAAACACATGAAGATGAGGACAAGGGTAGGAGTGGAATGGCAAGGTTTAGACATAAGTGTGGAGAAAGAGAGGGGATTGTGGAGCTGTTGGAGTGCTTGGAAAGGGAAGCAATAATGGGTGAAGATGTGGGAAAAGATCCTACTGATTACAACCGAAGGGCTAAGATATTTGATAGAAGCTCTCAAGTATTCCAAGCTCTCAAAGAACATAACACTGATGTTTTCCCACAAGAGTCTTCCTAATAGCAGGAAGTAGCTTTGTTTTCATTTTGACTCCATACTTGTATTTGAAATAAACAAATAGAATTTGGTCATTTAGATACATAAATGAACTACATAGTACTCAGAACTTCTCTTTATTATATGTTGTGTCTTAATTTTCTTATTCAATGTTGAGAAACCAAGCTACAGTCAAGTGAAATGAAACTGAAACCGAAACCTGAGAACATTGACAGAGTTTGAGTTTAATTTGAACACACCACTTATATCAAAATTAAGTAATATTACCTTGTGTGAAAAAATTTATGTAGTTTTTATAGGAAAGTGAATTGGTATTTAAAATCAGTGGTTTCACAACATTTTACTAAGTAACAGAGTAAAGGTTGTCAAGAACAAAATTTTCCAGCCTTGCTATTGTGTTACAACAATACACACACATTGAATGTCAATAAAGTGGTGTCCTTTCTCTAGAGATAAGACAGACACCAAGAGTTGATACATCTATGGTTTCATGCATTCTAAATAAATTCAAGGGGCAAAAGAGTAGAGGACAAACATTCGTTCAAAATGGATAGGAAAGAAGCAATCTCATCTTTCCTTGTCTGACTGAGTAGTTAAATAGAACGTGAAAGCTGGTTTGGATTCCTGCTAGCACTTTCCGGTTCTTGAGTAGTTGGGCGGCGACCCTTGTCTGGACCACCTATGATTCCCCATCTCTCAAATTGTCTTTGTCGAGCTCGAGCTCTCTCCTTCTCTTCATCAGATTTCAGTGCAAAACAGTGAGGACAGGAAACTCCATATTCAAATTCTGGGGCCTCCATGTCAGCATCACTCACAGGCTGTTTACAGCCATAGCAGAGTTTGAAATTTCCTGGCACCAAGCCATGCTCCACAGAGACTCGTTTGTCGAAAACAAAGCACTCCCCTTCCCAGAGGCTTTCTGTTTCTGGAACCTCTTCGAGATATTTTAGAATTCCACCTTCCAGGTGATAAACCTGGGATGTTTTTGAATAGAAATATGACAAAATCATATTATATGACAGTAATTAGATTGAATCCAGCGCTAGTAAAGCTCATATTCAAAGTAACAGTGATATCACTATTACTTGTTAATCAAATATCAACAAAAGTCTATGTTAAAAATGTGGTTATTAGGATCGCATAAATGAAAAACACAAAACGGTTAAACAGAAGATTAGCAAACAGCAAAGTAAACTAATTCCTGAGAAAATAACGCAGCATATGTGATATGAGATCTGCTTGTTTGGTGACAACAGATCACAGATGTATTCATGGAGTTTACAGTTCAAATCATTGATATGCTCCACTGCCTCAAGACAGTCGGTTTTGCACACAATCTCGTCACGATGCCTTACCATGGAAAGAAAGAAAGATACATGGAAGGGCACCCATCTCTGCTTTTAGCAATTCTTTTAAGTTTCAAGTATAAATAATATTAGAAGTACAACAGAAAAGTACGTCGCAAATTCGCAATCATTTCAGTTTAACAAAAATGTATTGCTTTGTTAGAAAACATATTTTATTATGAACATAAAATAGCTTCCAACCCCACATTCACCACAATTGCATAAGCTTATTATATGAAACCTCTTTGAGGAGAGAATCACCTCTTTGAAACCTTTGCTGAGAAGTAGACTTGTAGCTTTCTCACAACGAATACCTCCAGTGCAATACATTGCAACACGTGGCATTTGTTGTTTTTGATTCTCCATTTCTTTTTCAGCAGGTTGGACTGAATTGTTTAACTCAAGTTTTGGATTCTCACTATCATCTGTTTCGCTAAGCTGGAAATGCTCCTCTACCCAAGACGGGAATTCACGAAATGATGTAGTACATGGATCAACTGCTCCTTTAAACTTTCCTATTCTGGTTTCATAGTTATTTCGCACATCAATAACCACCTACACATGAGAATGTTAACAATGAAAATTCACATTCTGGCATGTACAATAGCAATAACATGTCTTCTACTTCCCAACTTGCTACATTAAATTAACCACTGCAGTTCTCAGGATTATTTAAAGTTTTATCCAACTGCACATCACAAACAATTCGAAATCCTACCATGCAGAGTTGACAAACAGAAATTACAATTTTGTAAAAATTCTACAAATTCTTCGCATATCCTTTTAAAAATACATTAGGAAAATAACCATAAATATAATATTTTTAAAACTCCATTTAAATATGTTTGGATACCACAATACCTTTCACCTTTTTAGCTATAAAACCCATAGTCTAACTTTAAAGCCGTATTAAACTTGTCCCCAGCAATGGAAAACAATAAGATATTTAATATATTCAATGTTGGAAATATTCTCAAGAAATTGAAGCTGTACAGTTTAATAAATTAACTCCTCATAGCTTATCAGAGATCATATTAAAGACAACTCCTCATAATGCAGATATGAGAACGATGATAATAAGAAGTTAGCAACTCACTGTATCTGGCTCATTGATCAAAGCATTCCACTCTTCTGGGCCAACATACTTTCCAACCTTTTCAATTGGTGATACAGTAGGCATTCCAAGAGTAACAATCTGTAAACATGCAGCAAAAACAAAACTCTGTAAGTTATTTGCACACAGTATCCATGTTAAAGTCAACAAAGGAGTTCATCCTTCTGACATTGCAAACAAACACACCTCTTTCTTCAACTTGACCCTCACATGATCCCAACGGAAGGGCGCATCTTCCCCAGCAGCAAGAGGAGAAGCAGCACTATGACCATGATGGATGGCCTCCTCCTCAGGACTGACAGATGATTCCACTCGCCTAAGCCCCTTTAATCGATCATCACCTTCCACAAATGCCAGAACGTCCTCAACTGACTCCCGAGTCCCACAGATGCTGCCATTGATCCCTTCAGGTGCAAGAATAATTCCACCTGAAACACGCTGAGTAGCATCAGATGGGTGAGACACCACATCTCAACAAAACCAAGTGAACAATTTGCAAAAAAACTCGTTGTAATGAACATTGCACCACTGCCATACACAGAAATACAAAAAGGGTTAAGGTTCTGTACTATTAACTATCTCTAACTGAAACTAAATAATTCTGCTATGAAGTTGATGTAGCACTTCGATGAAAATATCAAGTATGTTAGTTCATGTCAAATCAACTCCCGTGTTATAGATTACCATATTCAAGAGAGTGACTCACTTTCCTTAATCTTTCAATTAGAGGTTCTTAATATTCTCCCACTTCTCTCTTTTGGACACATTACTCACATATCAGTCAAAAAGCTTTTCTCACATCCATCTCAAACTAACATTTAGTTTTGTATAGTTGAGCTTGTTAACTGTCCAAGCCGTTTAATCCATCATTTAATTCATGTACATAAATTAAATTGTAACATTTTAAAATTGTATGGTTAAAAAAATGCATGCAAACTACAATTAAGCTTCGGTAAAGAAAACCTGATAGGAATGTTAAGATAAATATCAATTTATCTAGAAACGCTTGTAAGAAAAGAAAATAAGGTAAAATAAATTCAGCTTCTTGCATAAGCTAAAATCAATTTGTTTACATCTTCTACATATTTGGAAAAACATCTCCATAGGTATTTCTAAGCAAATTTGTAGAAGATCTTTCATATTTGTTTTTGCTTTTTAACTTACATATATATAAATTAATTTTTTTAGCTTATGAAAAAACTAAATTTTATTCTTCTTTCCTTCTTATATTTTCTTTTCTAAAAGTGCTTTAAAGAAGTTTGTCCAAACATACCCATACATAGCCTCTTTCTGAGGTGATCTCACATAATTTAAAATCAATGCGTACTCTACTGCCACTCCAACACACTAACAACATTTGTAGAAACACGTTGAACTTTCAAAAGATAAATGAATAGTTTATTTCATTTTTCAGCTAAAACATGGCACCGAGTTTATCTTAAGTCTAAGCAAGTATTCCCAAAAAAATTATGCAGAAAGGAAATAGTTGGCTATGAAATCAAGTACAGCATAAATTGTGTTCCCCTAATCCGCTAAAAAGAGTGAACAGAGAAAGTGAGTACCAGGCGTTGACAGAGTTGCTTCAAGGGGTTTCGCATGAGAGCATGATCGGGAAAATCCGCGAATTTGTAGAAGGAAACCACGACGAGAGGGGAATCGGGTTGGGGTTCGGATCCGGGTGGGTCCGGAATGGGGACGGTGGGCCCAATGTGAGAGAAGCACTTGGAGAGCGTCATGGTTTGAAGAGTGTGAGAATTGGAGAAGAGAGAAAAACGGTGGAGCAAGGGTTTCGGGGTTCCTGAACACAATAGTGTGGGTTCCGAGGGGGTAACGGAGGGTGACAGTAACGGTGACTGTGACGGTGACGGTGACGGTGACGGAAGCCTTTTACTGAGGGCGAGTAACGGTGGAGGAGGAGGTATTATGGTTCTGCTTCTCAGCATGGAGGCCGCGTTTGGATATGCTTCCATTTCGGTTATTTTGTATGGAAAATGAACCAAGCCAAGCTTTTCAACCCAAAACTACGACCCGGGTCCCCGGCCTGAGCCCAAGTAATTTTTCTTTTACTTATTATGGTCAATATTCTTAGTTTTGTCTTGTTGTGCCTCACAATAAGAAACGGTCCAGAATGCTAAGTCTAGAATATAAAATTTATATTTCAAATTTTACATTGTTAAATACAAATATTACAAATATTGTATTTCAAAATGTATAATATAGATACAAAATTTGTATTTTAAATCGTATATTGTGAAATATAAAATAAAAATATATTTTGGATTACATATTTTAGAATGTAAAATAAAAAATACATTTTGTAGAATTTGAAATATAAAATTTATAATGTGAAGCGTACAATTTGAATTACAATTTTTATTTTAAATTTTAAAATATGAAATTCAAAATATATTTTGGAGGGATAAGAAGATAAAGATCAAAGAAAAAGTTGTGGGAGGAAGAAAATGACGAAAGACTTCAATAGAAGTGGTGGAAGAAGAATGAGCGCCAATAAAGATGAGGAAACATGTTTTTAGACTAAGTTCAAAATCTGTGTTTTAGTTTACATTATCATGTTAACTAATAATATTCATATATATCATCAAACAAAATGAGCTCATTTTTAAAATGTACACTACAAAATACATTTTTTAAATGCATGGCAAAATATACATTTCAAAATGTATTTTTTTTAAACGCATTTTACATTGTATAATTCGAAAGATATTTTTGGATTCAGAGATACGTTTGAAATACATATTTCATCTTGTATTCTTTGAATGCATTTTGAAATGTGTGTTTTTATATTCAAAAATATGTTCTCAATTGCATAATCTATAATGAATTTAAAAAGTGAGATACAAAAATAATGTTTACTTTCTTATTATAATTTAATGAGGGATAATTTGTCATTTATGAGTTTTACGAGGGTACAATAATAGAAAGAAGGAAGGGACGTGAAGAAATATTCAAATAAATGCTCGTGTTAGACATTATTATCATGACATGGAGATTTTATTAAAAAAAGGAAAAGAAAATAAAAGAAAATGGGGGACTACATCTAACTCATGATAAAAATACATTGCACTTATAGGCAAAAATACATATTATAAAAAAACTAAGTAACTACATAGATGGAAAAAAGTAAAGCAATGCGACACTGATAGGAAACTAAAGCTCAATAATCATATATGAAAAAAAGTAAAGCAATGCGACACTAATAGGAAACAAAAGCTCAATAATCAAATTTCTCAGCATATTAAGATATACAATCCCTTAAATCTCATTAGTGCTTTTTATAAATTCTTGCTTTGAAAAATTTAGTATTAATTTTCTTTGACCTACCTTCCTTGTATTTTGAACTGACTCATCGTCCACCTCAAACTTAAAATCTTCCTTCTCATGTGTTTAAAGGTTTATAAGGTTTATGTAGAATATAAGGGAAATACTTAGTTAATATAGAAGAAATTTATGGTAAAACCATTATTTTTGAAATTTTAGATTGAGATTTTATAGTTCCTTAAAAAATATATGATATGAACAATATAAGAATAAATTTAAAAATGCATTAGATAAATTAAAAAAATGTAATTTTTTAAATATTTGATTAGTAAGGTTGACATTTAGTTAACAACGATATTCTTAAATTTGTTTAGATGTCTCTTTTGATTTATACTACTAAAAATTATCATATTATATGAGATTTTTCTTGTAAATTTGTTATAAAAATTTCAATAAAAGACTTTTTCCTACTATTTATTCTAAAAAACTTAATTGACAGATAATTCTTTCGTGGGTAATTATTTCCTACAAAATTATAAAATTCGTAAGTATTTCTTACAAAATTTGTTGGGAAAAGTGTTTTATACAAAATATTTTGCAAAAGAATTGGCAACAATTTTTTTTTCATAACAAAATTTATAATTATTTCCTACAAAAAAAATTTAAAACAAAATTGGCAGGAAATGAGTTTTTTTAGTAGTGTTACAATGTAGATTCCTTCAAAAGAGTAAAATACAATAAATTTGATATACTAATTTTTTAAATATTTGATTAGTAAGATTGACATCTAGTTAACAATTGTATTCTTAAATTTGTTTAGATGTCTCTTTTGATTTATAATGTAGAGATTCTTTCTGAACATTAAAATACAATAATTTTGATATACTAAATGATATATATGATTTAGAGTACCAATATTTGATTTTATTAGACATCAAATCATATGATATTTTGAGTAAGACTATTACATCACTTGGCTCTAGGAAAATAAATGAATATAAAAAATAATCAATGGTATAATTTTAAAAGAAAATTATTTAGAAAAGATATGGTAAGATAATCCAACTAAATTTTATATATCTTTAACTAATGATAAGACTTTAATGACTAATACATTAACTACTTATAAGATTCGAACGAATAATACATTAACTACTCATAAGATTCTAACCACTAATATATTTATGTTTATTTTAAATCCGAACAAAGCTCCCCCACAAACTTAAATGTTTGTCCATATTTTTTTGTCCTGATTGCTCCTTTTCTCCATCTTGACCAAAACGTCTACCTTCACGGCCATTTTTTCTAATTCCTCGTTCTTGTCCTCTGACTTGAGTGTTTTGAGCTTTCTCATCTTTAATCTCCATTGGGATAACTTGATCAAGTGGCTCCGCCTTCTTCTTCTTTCACTGCTCATATGCCTCAAGTGATCTAATAAGCTTTTCAACCGAGAGCATTTATGGGATCCTTGGACTCCCCAATTGCGCACACTGTGTTCTCAAAGTGATTAGTGAACGACCTTCAAATTTTTCCCACAACTCGAGTAGTGGGTAGTGTTTTTCTACCGTGTTATGTACTCGGACACTCCTTTTGTCTCTTTCATTTTCATGATTTTCAGCTTGCCCCTGAGTATTTGAAGTTAGACTTTCTTCACTCTGTTATCCCCTTTGTACTCTTTCTAAAGAATGTCCCACATTCTTTTGAAGATTTCGTACTTACAATCTCCTCAAAGCCATACTCATATGTACATGGTTGTTTTGTCCTTTGTACATATTGTTCTCAATGCATTATTTTGTGCATTCGTATAACCCACAAGGCTTGTTGGTTCTTCATAGTCATTTTCAACCACCTCCTAATTATCTTGGGAGCCAAGAAAGGCCTTCATTGGGAGACTCCAATTGTCCTAGTTGATTGCCTTTGTCAACTTTGACATAAGCACACTATTTATAAGCAGTGGCGGATCTTGATCAAAAGGTTTGAAGGGCTAAAATAATATATTCAAATTTTATATATTTAATTATTATTACTAATATAGCAAAAGTATATATAATTTACTATTGAAGTCCTTGTATGTTTTTCCTTAAATAGTTTTGAAATTGTATTTGATATGAAATAAATTTTAAATAAGTTTTTTTAATTTCATCTTTCTCCCCGGATATTCTCATATTTGAGGACATTTTCTTATAATAAGTTTTATAGAATTAATATGAAATATTCCACATATAATTTAAAAGAATTAAAATGAAACTTCTCACTTATAATTATTTGAATCTTAAGAAATGGTTTCTAATTGAACAATTGAATTCTTAGTATCATGCTTGAAAATAAGTGAACAAGTAAAATTGTATTATTTTCATCTTTTAGGGTATCTTTCCTTTTATCACTTTTAAAAAAATGAATCTATTATTTTATTTTTCATCAATATACCTATTTAAAAAAAATTAAGACTAAAAAATAATTTATCAAAATCGAATAAAAAATTGAGAGAGGTAATTACTAAAAAAAATATGATAATCAAGTCATATTTAAGAAATGGTTATGAAAAAACATATAGTACATAACTTTTATTTTTATATTTATGAAAAAATAAATATACAAAAATATCATAAGATAAAAAAAAAACTAAATATCAAACTAATTTTTTTCTATATAAGAGAAATGAGAAAATTACCTTTTTTATCTTAAAGAAGGATGAATTGAGAACCGAGAACGAGGAGAATGAATTTGGTTTAATTTTCTATTCCTTTTTTAAAACACATAAAACAAAGGAAGATATACAATAATAATAAATAAATACAATATGTGAGAAACGTAAAATGAGAGAGAACAATAAAAATATTTCAATAAATTTTATTATTCTTTATTATGTTTAATTTTTTATTTTTTATTTATTAATATTGAATATTATATTTTACAAAAAATTAAAAATAATTCTAAAAAAATTTAAAAAAATATTTGAATTTTTTTTTTAAATTAAAAAATCATTGGGGGTTTGGTCCCCTAGGGACCTTCTAAGTTCATGTTTATAAGGTTGACCATCTCGTTCAAACTTCTCAAAGAACATTCAGACAGTCAAGCTCTCCAACTGATACTAATTTATAAACAACAAACAAATGTACTTGGTGAATAAATTCATTCACCTATGTTATTGTCCTGTTATTCATGCAATCAACACTCACATATTCATGACTGTTGTACTCAAAACAGGTAAAAGTGGTTAAAAAGACTAACACATTAACTACCCCTAAGACTCCAATGGTTAGTATTAACTATCTACAAGGCTCCAACAACTAATAGATTAACTACTCATAAAGCTCCAACGACTAATGTTTATTCCAAACCCAACAAAAACACAAAAACACATGTCCTACGTGCATGATTATTCACTTTTCTTCATAATAAAAAAATAAAAAAATAGTTATTATTATTATTTCAATTAAAAATTAAATATAAATAATTTTTACAATTTTACTATAGATCATTATTTTAATTTTAAAAACTTTAAATTTAAAAAAATTGGTCAAATAAAAAATGTCAATTTTAAAAAATGGTCACTTAAAGAGTACAATTTGCAAAGTAATTAATTTAATTTAAGAAAATGATTATTTAAAGGGTAAAAATGGAAATAAATGTATACACCAAATTGAAAATTTTCCTTTATATAATAATAATAATAATAACTAGTAAAAACATAAGTTTATTTTTCTTTATAATAATAAAAAATAATAAAATTATTATTATTATTATTATAATTATAAAATTGAATATAAATAATTTTTACAATTTTATTGTAAAAAATGTATTTATTTTGTGGTAATTTTAATTAAAAAAAGTGATTAAATTTAAAAAAACGATGACCTAAAAGATAAAACTAATAAAATAATTATTTTAATTTTAAAAATATTTAAAAGTTAAGATTAAAAAAATAAATGTGGACACAAAAAATAAATCATCTTTATATATATAAATAATATAGATATACATTACACTATTTTTTTTTAATTCTTGTATTCAAAAATTTATTTTACTATTTAAAAAGTATACATTAAATTTTAAATTATTGTATGGTTAAAAGATAGACTATTTTATCACAAAATAGTAAGAACACAGGCTACAAGCTACATGTGAATTATAATAACGGATCAGGACGAATGGGTTCGCTATCCCATATCTAAATTCAACATGTATCAAACTTTTATCACATTCTCATTCCATAAGTAACATGTATATATTAATTAATTTTTATAAAATAATAAAAAATTATAGTAAAGAAAACATAATATTATCAAATATTCAATATTAAAAGGGGTTGTTTCTTTAATATCAAATATTTTAAAAAAAAATTATAATTGTATACATTTCAAATTAGAAAACCAAATAACATTTTATGAGAACCAAAATATTTATTAAATTTATAAACGATAATGAAATATAGTTGATAACATTTAAAAATATTTTTAAAAAACTATAAAAGAAAAATAAATACTCAAATTAAAAAATGTTTTAAATGTATGTTTACTTAGATTTTTTAAATTATAATGAAATCTCCTTTTTTATATACTAATAAAAGTTATAATACATTAATTGATCAAAATCATCCAAAGAACATAGGTTAAACTAATAATAATAGAATTTTAACATAGATTTTTTATCTTTTGAAATTTAATATATATTGGATGGTGATAAAAATGATTCATGACAATTATATTAAATTATTATATTATAGTAAATAAAATTAATTTATATAATTATAGTGATAAAATTACATGTATGATGATAAGTTAAAAAAAAATTGTATTAAAAATATCAAAATAGTATTCTACATATAAAATAACAACAAATAAAAATATTAAAAAAAATAATCAAATGTGTTTCTTATAAACAATTTGAGAGACCATTGGATAAAATCGTACAAAAGAAAACAAATGTATAATTATTAAGGATATGATATGATGAAAAATACCTTACAGATTTAATAAAACCTTTCAAATATTAATAGTCCATGGTTGAGAGGTAATTAGAATTGTTTATGCTATTAAATACTTAAATTGAGGGGTTAAACATTTTCACGTGAAAAGAAAATATAAAATGAAAAAAAAATTAAGATAGTAGAAATATTCAAATGTGAGACATAAAAATTATTTAATTGACATATATAATTTTGAAAATAATTGCATAAAGGTTGTGATAAGACGAAAAATATTTTAGAAATGTGAATGAATTCTCTAACAATCCAAAAAATTAGAAGAAATAAAAAATAAAAAATGTGTAATATATATATATATATATATATATATGACTATTTTAATAATTTAAACGAAAACGGAAATATGACGAAGATGAATATTATGGCAGGTATGGAAACGAGAACGAACAAATATATATATACTCATATCCTCTCATACTCAATTGAAAAAGTCTAGTATTTTCCATAACCAAACTCATACCCATATCCAGTCAACGTGGAAATTTCTCGTCAAAATGAAGACGAGTTCTGACAATACTCATGGGACAAATTTATTTGTGAATGTTATAGTAAAGCCTTTGGAAAAAAATTGAGAAAGTATTTCTACATTGTTTAAAAACATCAGAACTTCAACTTTAAAAAGCAACATATGCAACAAAACTCAGTTGACATATTTTAGAAAAAATAAACTTGGACTATCAAGAACATTTTCAAATAAAGGGGTCTTATTGTCTTTTAGTCCTTTGTTTTTCCTTCAGAATCCTTGTACTAAACATTATCACAAACCTATTTTTGAATTTATCTAAAAACAAACCATAACAAAGAAACAATGTTGATATTTTTTGAATAATAGTATGCTTACTAAAATAATATATTATCAAATTTAATTAATGTAATAGTCATTTATTAAACGTGCCCATTTTATTTATGTTCATGTTAGAAAGAAGTGTATTATTGAATGATTATTATAAAATTACAATATTAACTATATGTATCTGTTGTGATTTAAAACGCTTATTCTTTAAAATTTTAACGTGGCCTATTAGCTCAGCTGGTTAGAGCGTCGTGCTAATAACGCGAAGGTCGCAGGTTCGAAACCTGCATGGGCCAATTTTTATTAAAATAATTCATGCGAAAAATGTTGTAGGTCTCAGGTTCGAAACCCGCTGCTGCATGAGCCAAATTGATTAATTTTATTTTAAAGAAAATATATGTTTAACAATTATTTGTTTCAAACAATTAAACATTAAATGATACGCATATATTTTTTTATTTTTTTATTTTTCTTATAAGTATTCAAATATATATATATTAAACAACTACTTTTAAGTTTATAATTTTTAAATGATAAACATTAAATATAAGATAATACATATGGTCTAATATATTTAAATAATAATTTGTGTGATAAAGAAAATTTTAATTATCCATGTGGTAGACTTTCTTACTTCTTAAATTTTTATGTGGAAGGTCAAAATGAGAACGTTGTTTTTTCTCCTGATTTTATTTATTTGAAGCCTAATAAGGGTAAGTGTTTTGTTTCTTTTACTTAGAAGAATGTTTAATTTTTTTATTGACTTGATAATTTTTTCGGATAATTAACATTTTTGTTGTTATAAAATGTTTATTCTTTATGGTAGGTTTTATTAATCTCCAAATCTTTACAAGTGGCGTTTTACTTTTTCTCATTAAATGTTGGTTTTTGTTTCTTTCAGTAGTAGATGTAAGAGTTTTATTTTTTGTCTAATAAAAGTGTTTCATTTTTTTTATTGATGGTAGGTTATTTTACCGATTATTGACTTCTCATGCTTATGTTCTTATCACAAACAAATACTATGTTTGTGTGTGAGACTCGAGCGATTTTTTATTTTTCATACAAACCCTTTTTTTTTATCCATTTACCAACATCTTTTTAATAATTATGGTTTTATTTTTTTCTTGCATATCTATCTATACAATATATAAATGGAAGGATGACAAAGTGCAAAATTTTTAAATATCAAACAAAAAACAATTAAAAAAACTAATAAAAAAAAAAGACATGTACAATGTACAATAATAACATGACACATGATTACATAATAACATGACATGTACAATGTCTTTTCTTGACATGTGCCCACTTATTTTATCTCCTATTTTGTGACTTTCATTATTTTTAAATATTCATATATATATATATATATATATATATATATATATTTTTATATTTAGTTACATATAAGTATAAATATTTTTTCATACTATATATTTATATTTATTATTTATATAAATGTAAATAAAAATTTAAAATGATAATAATAACATAAAATGAAATAAATCGTTTTAGTACTGTATTCATGATTTTTATATTGAAAGTTAAAATAAAAAATATATAAAAATAAATAATAATAATAACGTAATTTGAAAAATATAAATATCTAAATAAAAATATTATTTTTAAAATGAAAATAACACAGTTAAAATAATAATAACAATCAATTTGACATGTTTTTTCTATTAAAAATTTAGTACCACTACACCATGATTTTGATATTAAAATTTCAAATAAAAAATATGTATAAAAAGACAAACAAATAAAAATAACATAATTTGAAAAATATAAATATAGAAATTAAAATAAATTTTATTACATTAACCAAATAAGTGTTGAATTATCACTTAACTACAATTATAGATAACAGATTATATATATATATATATATATATATATATATATATATATATATATTAACTTTAAACTCTTCAACAATCAATAATAATTTCATTTAAAGAAAAATTTCAATAAAAAATTATATCTACATCTATTATCTATATAATAGATTATATATAGATACATAATTATTTTAAATTTTCAAAAATTTAATAATAATTAATGAATTACAATAATTATTCAATTATAATTAATTACATAACTACACATATAATAATAATAATTAATTATTATTATTATTATTATTATTATTATTGTGGTTGGTGGTGTTGTGTATTTATATTATTATTATTAACATTATTTTTATTATTAATATTAATATTAATATTAGTAGTAGGATTAATCTTAGTATTAATATTAGTATTGTTATTGACATTGTTATAATAATAGTAATAATTATTATCATTTTATCTTTATTACTAATTGTAAAAGAACTATTATTATTGTTATTATTATCGTATCTTTTTAATATTTATTTTTCTTTTACATGTGTTGTTAATTAAAATTTTTAATATGTTATATTTATTTTATATGTGATTATATTACATAACTAGTATGGACTCGTGTACGCACAGAATTTTTATGTTTTTTAATCATTATTGTAGGTATTTTGTTTAAATATTATATATTATATTAGTTAAAAATTAAATTAAAGTATTGTTATTATTGATTTAATTTATGTGAATTTGTAAATATATTAATTAGATTTTGGTTAATTACAACAATCTACTTTATTATCTAATTATTTAAGACTATTGATTAGGTTTATTATATATTAATATAATCTATAGTTACACAATACATAGTTTATAGTTATACTTAATTTATATTGAAATATTGAAATGATTTCATTTGAGAATAAATCTGAAGGGTATGATTTTGGCGGCAAGGTATAATAATCATGTGTCTTGTAAACTTTTGTTCAGTGCATATGTACATATCGTTGTTAAAATAAAATATTGGTATATTGTGAACTTTTGTTCCATGTAAAAATATTGTACACATATGAATAATCAACTTAAAGAAAAATAGAAAAAAATGCAAACATATTGTGAGATGATATGGTCCCTATTAAAAGTTAGAGTAACTAAAATTGATGTTAAAATTTTTAAACAAATATACATGTAGATATTGTTATCAACGTAGATATTGAATTTATAATAAAAGTTAAACATAATACAATAAATATGAAAGTATTATAGTAATTAATTTTGTTTTTAATATTCAATAAATAATAATAGATAAAATAAAAAAATAAAAATATATCTATAACAATATATAAAGAGGATACCCTCTTTTTGTCTACATTTCGTTATTTCAGTCTTATCCTTAATATTATTTTAAAAATTATAACATTTTATATATACCAAATATATAAAGAGAAGACCAATGCATACACATGGGTCATGTTTTTTGTTTTACTTTTAAAATAGATTTTATTATTCTTATATATAAATAAAAAATTAATTTAAATTTTTATTTTTATCGGATTAATTGTATATAATTATTAATTCATTATTTTAGCATAGAATTGATTTAATTAACTATAATAAATTTATTTTAGTGAAATTAATTAAAAGAAATAGTAGAAATAATAAGATTTGATAATAGATATTTAAATATGATATTAACGATATTAGCAGTACAATGATGAATGTGGATTCCAAAATATATTCATGACGTAAATAATAAGAAAAACATTTGATTATTTAAAAAAATATTATTAGGAATAGATTTAAAAATATCTTTATTGAAAGTTGTGTTTTCATAAGTTGGAATAAACTCAGATTTAGTAATTTAGTAATATGAAGATATTTGCATTGTTTCCTAAGTAGTCATAAATGTGACATTAATACATTATCTTGGAATATGTCCATTTGCAATGCAATTGAAACAATTATAATATTGGAATATGAAACCATTTATGAGTCATTTATGTAAACCATTTAATAAATATTTATTAAGGAATTGATAAATGTAAACAATTATAAAGAAGAGAAGATTGAAGAAGATTGTTAAAATTTGATGGCTATCGAAGAAAGTAGAAAATTGATAAACATTATAAGTATATATAATATAAACAAAGTAGGATAATGATAATTATTCCAAGAGTCACAACTGTACATTATGATGGTTTGAATTCATTAAATATTATATATAAAAACAAATTTGATATGACTAACTAATTAAATATATCAAATCAAATATATATTCATAAATATAAAAGCACTATATTAAATTAAATTTATACATATTGAAACAGTGACAACTATATAGCATAACAAAAAACATGTGTGTTCGTCATTCTCTTCACGAATCTCAAAGAAAAACCTTCATCAAACAAAGAAGTAGTTACGATAATCTGCTTCATTATGTTCTGTTAAAGTAAAGTGTTGAAATATTATGTAATATGGTCCCGTACAAGTAAATACAACATGAAATTGATGTTAATATTTTTAAATAGAAACACGTATATATTACATTAAAATGAAATGGATATGCACCATCGTTGTTAAAGTAAAATTTTGGTGTATTGTGTAAGATGGTCTTGTATAAAATATATTATTATATAATTATATATAATATTTAAATAATACAATAACAATTAAATAATTCATTACCATTGTTTTTTATAATGAATTAATTAAGAGTAGATAGAAGCTAATGTTAAAATTTTAAATAGAAGCACATATAGAAGCTAATGTTAAAATTTTAAATAGAAGCACATATAGAAGCTAATGTTAAAATTTTAAATAGAAGCACATATAGATACAGAGAGTTTAAAAGAAAAAAAATATTGAAAGATATTAACATATGAATTTAGAAGAAAAAAAATTCACATTAAGTTATATATTATATTGAAATGAAATGCATATCTACATATTGTTAAAATAAAATATAAGAATATTGAGAACTCTGGTCTCGTGCAAAAATAATATCCACACAATAATCAACTTAAACAAAAATGCAAACATAATGTAAAATTGATGTTAAAATTTGTAAAGAAAACTAAATGAAGGTATTGTTATCAATGTAGAAATTAAATTTATAATAATTAATTATTGATGCATACACACATTTTATTTTATTTTTGGTTAAAATGAAAATATTATGATTATCCAATAATACTTTTGGATATAAAGTTGTTTGCATTAAATTATAAAATTGACATAATAATTTAGCAGTGATATGTATAATAATTAAGTTGTTAAAAATATAATTATAATTATAGTTGATAATAACAATAATTATAATTATAATAATTATAATTTTTAATAATAATAATAATAATAATTATTATTATATTAGTTATGATACTAATAATATAATAATAATAGAAACAATTATAGTTGATAATAATATTTATCAATCTGGAATGCCTTGGAAAAATAAACAAAAAAAAGGTTGAAAATGAGCATAAATCTTGTGGGGAAGGTGAACAAAAAGAGTTTAGGAAAAGTACAAATTCCAACATATAAAATTATTTTTATTTTTAAAGTACAAAGATAAAATTATAAATTTTATATCTTAGTTTTACATTATAATTAATAAATGTCCACTTTCTAATTTCAATACATTTTCACAATAATAAATTAATCTTATTATTCAAAAAAAATAAAAAATTAAACAAATTAAAAATAATTGATTAAACTTTATAATAATTTAAATATATTAATAAAATTCAAATTAATTATAATATATATGGTGTTTGTGTCTTATATAGTCGTATTTAGTATTTATTATCAATCATCAATATGAAAATCCTAAAAAATTAAGTAAAAGGATAGAAAATTGAAAGCAAAAAGAAAATAAAAATCGAAACTTAAAGACAAAGTAGTATACGTATGAGATATTGCAGATATCATAATTACCAAGAAAAAACAAATTGTAAAGAAAAACCAAAAAACAGGTGATGCATACTGCTATTTAAAAAAGTTTAGTAAATTTACAGTCCATCAAGATAGGCATGTTAATATCATTGATATAATTTTTTTTCTATGCTTTCTAATCTTGCACTTTACATGAGATGAGATACATTATAATGAACAAAAACTCGTTTACTTTTTTTAAGCTCTATAACACAATGATTATACTTTAGCTCTCAATTCATCGAGCAGTTCCCTTTGATGATTCTTATATGTTCACCTGTCAAATGTCAAATTCAACCGCCTTATATTAGAAATCTTTTTGAAAGAAAAATCATTTCATTGCTAAAATAATTAATTTCATACATGTTGTATTGTATCCAGCAAGACACGTGTCTCCCAATAAATTAGAATTTCATTAATGCATACAAAACATATATAAAATAAAGGGTTAAATATGATTTTGGTCCCTCAAGTTTCAGCGAAATTTGGAATTAGTCCCTCATCAAAATTTTTGACCAATTTAGTCCTTCATCTTTCAAAATGCGTGAATTTAGTCCTTTTAACCAAATTTTGTTAAGTTTATCTGACGTTTCAAGTGCATTTCATGATAGTATTTCAATTATTTACACTTTTTGACACATTTTTTCTTCAATATTAACTTAAATACTATCATGAAATGTGTTTGAAACATCAGATAAACTTAACAAAATTTGATTAAAAGGACTAAATTCACACATTTTGAAAGATGAAGGACTAAATTGGTATAAAGTTTTGATGAGGGACTAATTCCAAAATTCATTGAAACTTGAGGGATCAAAAACATATTTAACCCTAAAATAAAATAGGTATTCTAAAATAATATAATATAAAATAAAATAAAGCAAAACATGGAGCACCCAGTAGTTTGTCTGGACGTGTATATGTGTTTTAAAGACTCTTAAAATCACAATAAATTTGTATTTAATATTGATTATGGAGAAGCGCAACGGTAATATCAACGATTGCAATCAATTGCAATCTTTGAAAAACAATGGTTTGGGAATGCGAGAAATGTAATGATGATTTCGTGTTGGAAATGTGCAGCAATTCAGAGAAGTCTTTGGAGTATAAATATAAATAGACATTGGTTTGGGAAGTTGAAATATAATGATTTCGTTGAAAGAAAATCTTTGAGAAGCGAAAATGGACTTATTGACTATAGGAATACGAAAAGATCTCCAACCAAATCTTATCATTCTTAAAAATTATGTTAATTTCATTCAATACTTATTTTTTCATTTAATTAATGAACTGAAAATAAATTATATTAAATTAAATATATAAAAAAACTAACAATATACATGATAATAATAACAAAAAGTAATAAATAAATAAATAGATAAATAAAAAATATATATATTATAATCCAGACAAAATTGGATGTTGACATGAATCTTTTCTAGAGGTCATTGTTTTCTTATATTTTAGATATATCTAAATTTCACTTTTTTTTAATGTCCCATACATAAATACTTTATTTTAATATAATATATAAATAAAAATTTAACCGTAAATTTTAATGTTATAGTATTATAATATTATTGTTATGAATTAGTGATTTATATTAAAAGGTTAATTAATATTATTGTTATTAAATAATAATATTATAATATAACCTAATATTATTATATATTAATATCGATATTATTAACTGTATATTTTATAATTCATTATTTTAACATAAAATTAATTAATATTAAAATAATTTTATTTATTTTTAAATAATTCGTTATAAAAAATAATAATAATAAATTATTTAAAGTTATCAAAAGTATTATTTAAATATTATATATAATTATACATGATTATAAAACTTAAATATAATTATTTAAATAAATTATTTATTCAAATATAATAGTAATTATATTATTTATCTTAATCTATATTAAAAAATAAAACAGAAAAAAAAAAGATTGGTGTGTACGCACGGTCTCTCGTCTAGCTGTAAATAATTTTGTTTATTAAATATGTTATGAGCATCGTATCTTCTAATAGAAAGTTTTACGAACATATATCATAAAAAAAATATGATTTCATACAACAAAATTATTTATTATCAATGTATAAACTTACATTTGAACCAAAAACATTTGTCATTATATCAAATCATAATCCTATGGTTTATAGAATTGTTATGCAAGAATTTGTATTTTCTTATATCAATTTATTATCTGCTAGTGACGTCCTTTTGAATAGAAAAAAACTTCGAATTAAGTGAGTTAGTTCCCAAGGAATCATCCTAAAATGACCAAAAGTAATACATGAAACAAATACTAGAATTCAAGATATTTACCCTTAAATATTATGATCACATGTATAACATAAACATGAAATGGAACTTTTTCAAGGATATTTGGTAGCTAATTGAATTTGGATTTAATTTTTGAAAAATATGTTTTTACTTTTTTTTTTGGAATTATATGTCTCGAGTCTTAAAATGCTTTGAAGTTTTCAATTTTGAAAATTTCCAAAAGTGTAATAGTCAAAAGAATTTCATTATAAGATTTAGAATGTAAATCATTATTCATCAAATTTATTAGACAATGGATCAAATGTTGTGCTAGCAGTAAAACTTATTTGAGCTTCTTTTTATGACAGATGAAGATCTTTTGATGTTAACATATGACACCTCTTTGTTTCTTTCTTAAAGTGTCATTCTTGATTTGAACATTTTGTAATGTCCTAGGTTTATGCAGTAATAACATATCCTACTTGGTTTCTTTGCTTTTGATCCTTGTCGTTCTTGTTGTGATGCATCTTCTAACTTCGGTAATCAATCAAAACAAGCAATACAATTTTATAAGTCAAAAATAATTCAATCGTGTAGTAAATAATTATCTTCATTGAATATCTCATGAACATTAGATCTTGTAATAGAAGGTTCTATGAACATATATCATCACAAAAAATGATGATGATTTCATACAACCAAATTACTTATTAATGGTGAAATTTTTGCTGTTGCACTACCAAAACAGATGAGTTGCATTCAAGATCTGGAGAAGCAAGAAAATCACCAATGACACCTAATTCTGGAAACTCACTCCATTCTTGAAGACTCTTTGTTTGAGGAGAATCAATGCCATTACGTCTCCCAACTATGAAAAAGTCATGATCTTCTGCAAGACGGTGAAGAACAGAAGCTACTTGAGCACCACCCTCCACAATTATCTCCTCATGCACAACATTTCTCATACGAGAACATTCTCTTCTAGCGTTTTTCAATATTGAATGATCAAGCATGGTGTCCTCGTCGTGTTTTTCGTCCTTCTTTTCACTTGTTGTCATGTGATACACCACAAGCTCAACATTATCACTGTCTTTCGCTGCTCTATTGGCCAGGCACAGAGCCTCTCTATCATCGTCACCACCGAAAAAGATCATGGCTAATCGAAGTGGTGAATCACTTTTACGAACAAAACGAGTCACCAGTATTCCAACCGAACATGGAGCCTTATCCATGACCTTACAGTTCAGCAACCTCACTGTCTTGTCCTCGTGTTCGATTTTTCCATCGAAAGACCATCTTCGATGAAAGGGAAGAATGATGATGGATGCAACTTTATCCAATGCAAGGTAGCACACGTCTTCATGCATCAGTGTGGGTGGAGATATCGCTGTATAAGGGTATATTGTTGTTGCACCTAGCTTTTCATCTTCGTAGAGTTTGAAGGTGAGGATCACGTTCTCCGAGTAGGAGTTGCTTGCATGACAAGGAGAACCTTTTTTCATCTTGTGAGAGATGAAAATGGGACTAGAACGCCCTACCAGTTCAATCAGATGAAGAACATCCACAGTTGTTGGATACAGTGGCGTAGGGTTGAATAGATTAAGAGCTGATATTATAGGCACTGTGTGATGCTGTTTGTGAATGCAAACTAGGATCCGGAGATTCGCGTCAAATTTCAGATTAGACATGTTCCTTTTCTGGTAGCCAAAGTATTTTCTTGAAGGGTCATACAAACGTTTCACCAGAAGTTGTGAAACGCTATTTGAGATCAAGATCATTGTTAGAGCCACAGTGTAACGTACTGGTTGGATGTCCTGCATATATAACAAGTATCATGATCATTAACTGTTTAGAAAACAAGCCAGAAGAAATTATGAGAGAAGCCATTTGGATTCTCTGCTCTGTGTTGTTCTTGCAGATGACGATATAAAAAAATCCAGTAGAGAATCTGAATTCGTGAAAGATGTTTGAAGAGTGAATTTCTTGGTTACCCTTTTGTCTAATGCAGAGCTATACATGGCTACTTCCACAACGCCTTTGCAATCTAGAAGGAGGGCAAGAGAAACTGCATCCTTTAGTGAAAGCTTGAAATAGAGTGAAGGTGCTGCGTAAGATATAATTTTGAGTAGATGAGCCATAAGGATCATAAGGACGGTGCCTATAAACATAGGTGATCTGAACTCTACCAAGGAATAATTCATCTTCATTGCACACGTAGTGATGAAGATTGGCGTAAGAAATTCTAAACCAAAAGTATGGATCCTTTTAACTAATGAAGATCCTAATGGAGGTCCATCTGGTGTAGCCAATCCATAAAGGAAAGGTAGAAGGATGAATTCTATATTGAAGAGCATTGAACTCCAACCCAAAACAAAGAGAACCCCAATGATAACGTTGATGTAAATATCCTTCACTTCTTGGCCTTCTGGTGTGTGCTCAATCACCAAGAACATTGAAGGCCGATACACAAAGAAAATGATGATTATTACAGCGAAAAGGAGCACCAAATTTATACCCCTTGCATTCACCTTTCTGGTATCCAATGCTGCAGATGCAACTACAAGAATATTACTCAACGTGTCACCCACCAGTGCAGAAGACAATGCCAATCTTCCAAGTTCAGAGTTCAGGATTTGAAGGTCATTGAGGACAGAAGCAATCACTGCAAATGAAGTCATGTTCTGTGTCATCAGTATAACAACAGTTGAATGCAGTTCGTCTAACGAACCCTGGTTTGCAAGTTTAGAAATGGTTTCTACAGATGAATAACCAATTACTAGAGGAAATAGCAACCCCACAATGGCTATGATCCATCCTTGTTTTCCTGTTCTGGTGATCATGCTAAAATCCATTTTCACACCATTCTCAAACACAAATAGCATGTAACCAAGTGATGCTATTGTAGCAAGTGTATCTTGACTTCCATAAGGAAACAACATTGTCTTCTCTTTCTCCAATATACCCAAAGATGGTCCTAAAATAAGCCCAGCCTTCAAATAAAGATAATGCATTTTGTTAGACAGATATTGATCAATCCATGTTAATGTTTCTATCTATTGTATGATTTAAGATTCTATAACAATCTTAATAACAAAACTTACCATCAATTGTGAAAAAATGGCAGGAAAACCCAGCTTCTTCAAAGGGTAATTCAAAGTTCGTGTTACAGTGTAAATCAAAATCACTTGGAGTAGAAATATTGGCATAGAAGACTTTAAAGGAGACCCTTCTGTGCCATGATTTCCCCATAGGCCATCTGATGCAATATTGGGTGGAGTTTTAAGGCAAACACCACATTTTGCAGTATGATCAGAAACATTGATCTGATTAATTGAAGCAAACAATGTATCCACCTCCATTTCACAATCCTTAGAACAAATTCAATAGTCAATGAGAAAGATGAAGTGAATGAATGGACTGAAGGAAAACGAACATCAATGATATATATATTATTATTGGAACTAGTATATTTAGAATGAAATGTTAAGAACAGAACAAATGATTCACTAGCTCATTGTTTTGTAAGTGAATCTTCGTGACAAAGAAGACAACATCACACATAAACTAATTTAAGTAAGACAATTTTGTTAAAGGAGAGTTATTATTAGAGAGGACAAGTAGAAACTAATTTATAGTAGAGAAGCTGTTAATGCCAGAAAAAAATAAACTAAAAGTGATCAAGGTATTATATTAAGGGAAGATATCACAAATGCTTTAATATATATTTAGGACTATTAGCACAAGTAATAAAAAATGCTAATTTTTACGTCATAAATCATAATTAGAATATCATAATCAAACAAACCTATCTAGCAATTGGTTTGAGAGGGTGATTACCACTACAATTATTTTATTTTATTTTTCTTAAGATTATAAGTATTGTGTATATGTATTGTTTTTATAAATTTTTTAACTCCACACTCTAGTATTGTTTCAAAAAAAAAAAAAAAGATAGTAAAGACCTTTAATTAAATATATATTTTAAATAAGAAAATACATCAATGTGACACATCCATCGATAAACTAAAACAAGTAAATTGTATAACGATTTGAAACTTTTTTTATTTAAAAACAAAAAACCATGTGTGCAAGCAATATTTTAGTTTCTCTTTAACTGAATATTTACATATTTAACACAAGTGTTTGAGAAATTTTCTAAAAGTAAAAGCATTTTCTTTCAAAAATATTAAAAGAATATATTACCAATTTTAAAAACTTATTTAAGCTTTAGGATAATAATTAAATACAAAATTTAATATCTAAATCAATATATACATATATGATTATTATATATATATATATATATATATATATATATATATTATAATAGTAATATACAATTGAGAGTTAAATATTTTTTAGTCCTTTAATTTTGAATGAAAATTAGAATTAGTTCATATTTGAAACTTTAACCCAATTTAGTCCCTCAACTTTATAACTGCTTGAATTTGGTTTTTTTAACAATTTTTTTTAAAGTTTATTTGATGTTTCAAACGTGTTTCATGATAATATTTGAGTTGTTTGTAAAGTTTCATATCTTTTTTTGTTCAATCTTAACTGAGAAACACGTTTAAAATGTCAAATATAACTTAATAAAATTAGGTTAAAAAGACTAAATTCATACAGTTATAAAATTGAAGGACTAAATTGGACTAAAGTTTTTAAAAAGGATTAATTCCAATTTTCTTTAAAAGTTGAGGGACAAAAAATATATTTAACCATACCTTTGAATATGTAACCAATATGTTTTTTATCACTTTCTTTTAAATAAATACAATTAAGTATGTTGATATATTGGTTGATGGGGATGGTGATATATTAAGTATGTTGATACAATAGAATCTCAATGTCACTTAGAACACTGACATGTCTGATACTGATTGTCTATTTTCTTGGAATGTTGAATTTGAATAAGTTTCTACATATATGCTATTGATTATGTTTGAGTATTAGAATATATATTATTTGGGGTTTAAGGGGTGAGATAGTTCCCTCCATGAATCTAGTTATACTTCACAATAGGAATCAAATATGAAAGAGATGACATACATGAAAACCTGTTCTTACCTTGGATAATACCTAAGTTTCTATGAAAATAATATAACCGATGAATAATAATTTAAATAAAATGGATAAATTATTTTGTTCTTTTAATTTACCTTAACAATGGAATATGATTTTTAATTTAACTGTGTTAAATTAATTTTAAACATGAAAAACAAACACTTTTGTAACAAAAATTGACTCGAATAGAATCCCTTTTAATGATTATCTTTATATAATATATTTCACTTTTTCAGATAACATAATAATTAATCTACTTACTCATCATCGTATTAGTAAAAGAATGATTAGGAAAAACTAAAGCAATAAATTACAGTTATAAGAATGACTAACATACAAAAAACTTGAATTTTAAGTAGTAAAGTTCAGTGAAATAAATGTTAAAAATAAAACTGGACACTAAAACAATGAGTAACTTTAACTTGGAAAAAAAATAAAAGAAACACAAACAACATAAGAAATTTAAATGTAATTCATAAAAAGTAGATGAGAAGAAATATATATTTCCAAGAATAAAAAGAAGAAGAAGATAGTGATTAAAAACACAAGTAAAATAAATGTTTTTTGTCATTTCCAATTTAGTATATAGTAATTTTTATCAGACTTAACTAACTACAAATAAAAAACCTATATACAAACACTACTTTCAAGCAGTTTTACAATTACTTTATTAGTACGAAAACTTACACTGAGACTATGTTTGAAGGTTCACTTGTCATCTTTTGTGTATTGACATGTCCAGCATGAGATTTCACCTTCTATAATTTCTTCTTATAATATCTTCTTCTATCAATAATAAAAAAGGAATTTTGGCTTTTGATAGATAACTCTTCTTTTACTAACCTCTCGAACCTTCAATAGATAACTTCATTTCCTTGAAGTTATCTAACAACCTCCGTACCAAAATATTAATAGACTGCGACAATCACAAAGAGATATCCGAAATTATAGGCAGAAGAAAGATACTGCACAAGGAAAAGAAGTTGCCTGAACGTAAGAAACATGTCTGCTGCTGCTTCATTGCCAACAAGCATTGAGTCGGATTGTGAAAAGTTTTGAGTACTCTAAGCCCTCTACTGTTCCTTGCATGCCCACATTGAGCGGTAATCCGCTTTTTTAGGGAGAAGATCCCCCTGTTTCTTTCCCTTATGAATCATCTTTGTCCTTATATCTGTTTGTTGATAATTATTACTCATAGCAGCCAAATAAAACTCCCACACAGAACCATTATTGCCATCTCCCTCCAAAACAACACCTGCATTTCAAAGTAATGTGGATCCTGTCTTCACTATTGTCCGTGATATCTTTAGTAAATGCCCCGGTATAGAGTCCCCATTTTGTGACATATATCCTATACTCCCCCATCCATATCCCCATCACCAGCATACAAATTTTGCGGCGTAGGGAACTAAGTTTTTGCACCTTGAGGCCAATACAACTTCACAACGGCCACATGAAACTCGTTCCTGTTCTAAGATGGATTAACAGCTTTGCCTAATGGCTTCATGACTAAATGATCATACACCTACATGATGATATTGATATCTTACGTGCATATCTCAGAAAATAACGCGGGGAATTCAAAGCTTGTTCAGCAATTACTCCTTCAACAGTGTTGACCAGTACAAAAGTGATAAGCAGAACATCATTATACTGATTGAGGGGATACACTGCTTAATCAAAGTGCTTCTTCTTTATAGTGTTCTTGTTTGCTCACTGAATCAAACTATACCCTGAAGGTTTTTTCATTCCCTTTTCACTAATCAACTTCTTAACCACTTGTGCATGCTCCCATTTACCTTTCGATGCGTAAGTGTTTGCTAGAAGAACATAATTTCCAGAATCGTCAGGGTCAATCTCAAAGAGATGTCTGGCTGTAATCTCACCCAAACTTACATTGCCATATAGCCTGCAAGCCGCCAATAAAGAGCTCCAAGTTGTTGCATCAGCACTGGTTGCATTCTCCTTTATTAGATCATAGGCCCTTTCTAGTTGCCCAGCCTTCCCAAGGAGATCAACTATACAAGTATAGTGCTCCGGTAAGGGCTTAATACCAAATACCTCAGTCATAATCTGGAAAATCCTACAACCTTCTTCAACAAGACCAGAAGAGCTACAAGCATTGAGGACACCAATGAATGTGACTGGGTTTGGCATTAATCCCTCCTTTTGCATTTTAAAGAAAAGGTTTATAGCATCTCGTGATTTTCCATGCTCAGCAAAGGCAGCAATCATTGTACTGTAGGCATACATATCCCTGTATCTCATTATACTGAATTCTTTTACTGCTAAGTTTATATTTCCACATTTTGAGTGCATATGGATCAATGCATTGGAAACAACATGTGTTCTATCTGGGATAAAATAACAATGGGTTCCAAATCAAGAAAAAGGACAGAGGTCAGTACGTGAAACATTCTTTACCTACAAGGGCAGAATTACAGAGTAATAACAACAGACAAACAATAACAGAAGGACTTACCACAGCAACCCTCCTCAAGATGGTCCGTTAGTGTGTTTGACATTCTAATGTCCCTCAGTTGTGCACAAGCTGACATAGCCCCCACCATTGCCACCTCAGTGATTTTTATCCCTTCTTCTCTCATTTTCTCATACATGTAAATAGCTTCCTTTGCGTATCCATTCTGTGCATAACAAGCAAGCATTGCTGCACAAGCAGATGCAGACTGCAGCGCAGGTATTCCATCAAATACTCCTCTTGCTTCCTCCACGTTACCTAACTTACCATAGCCTGCTATCATTGAAAACCAAGTGATCTCATTCTTGTCACTCATTACATCATACAATTCCTTGGCAGCTTTCATGTCTTCACAATTTGCATATCCAGCAACCATGGTAGTCCAAGTAAAACAATTGCGTTCTCCCATGTTATCAAAGAGCCACCGTGCATCAACCATCATTCCTACTTTAGCATACCCACAAATCATCGCCGTCCAAGCAACAACATCCCTGTCATCCATCCTATCAAACACATCACGTGCATCACTTATACAGCCCGATTTTGCATACATGTCAAGGAGTGCAGTTTGCACAATCTTGTTTCCAATAAACCCCGACTGCACCACTCTGGCATGCACTTGTTTTCCTTCAAACAAAGCCGGGACTCGCCCACACGCGCTAAGTACCGAAGAGAAGGTGAGCACGGAAGGCAAAATCCCATTTTGATGCATTCTAGTATAGATAGAAATGCAATGGAGAACATGGGCACGATGGGATAGGAATGCACGAATGAGGGAGGTCCAAAGGAAGCCATTCGGGCAGTTTGGCATTGTGTCAAACAGTTGGTGGGCATAGCAAAGATTGGCATTTTCGCCATGGAATTGGAGAACTCGGTATAACAAACGACCCATGTAGCGATGATAATGATGGGGTGGTTGTTGAGAGAGGAGTTTGAGAAAAAGAGCATGGGTTTGTTTCAGATGATCAATGGTTTTGGCAGAGTCCAGCCATTGCATTAACCAATGCTTAAATTTTGTGGTTGGGCTTTGGGATGACAGTGAAGTCAAAGTTCTCATCTTGAACTTCGGTTATGTTCTTCCCTGCATGGCTGCACAGCATCTTCACCAACAATAAGACGATGTACACTAATATTGATTTTGAAATTCAAGTGTTCAACTTCCTAACGTATTTAATTATTTTTTGAATTAATTTAATCAATTATTTTTCAATTTAGGTTAAAATACTCCGTTGGTCTTCGTTTTAGTTCAGAAATCTCAAATTGGTCCTCGTATTTTAATTGGTCTCAATTTCGTCCTCGTTTTGGTTATTGAGTATTAAATCAGGACAATCAGTAACAGTGTTAAATTTTTTAACGTTAACTTGTTTTGATTTTCTGACGTGGCGTTATGAATTATTTTTCAGATTGGCACAGTGTTTTCGTGGACTGAATTACAAATAAAAAAGTTTGAAAAAACCTAAATGATGTAATTAGGGAATTAGGGATTGGGGATTGGATTGGGAAAATCAGAGGCGTGGATTGCGAACCCCATGTGCGTGGATTGCGAAAGTGAAGTAGATCGTTGTCGGAGGTGAGAGCGAGTGCAATCGGAGGTCAGTGTTCGTTGTGGTCGTGGTTGAGCACCAGTCTGAAGGAGGTAAGTACGAGTTATTGTAGTTGAATATGTGTAGGGTTTTTTCGCGTCTTGGGGTTTTGGGTTTGTATTGGGGTTTTGATGTTTTGTTGTGTGGGTATGAACTTGTATTGCTTTTATACTGTTGTTGGTCCCCCCATTGTCGACATCGAGTTCCTTTTTTATTGGTGGTCCCCTATTGCAATGTATTTTTTAATCGGTCACCGCTTATGCATTGCAGTATGTGTTTTTTAATGTTGTGGTCCCCTATTTGAATGCTTGGTTATGTGTTGTCTGTGTTGGCATGGTTTGTAATTTTTGAATTGGTTTGGGGCAATGTATACAGGTGTAGAAATAGAATGTCTGATGACCGTTTTGAAGTGGTGGTCCACCATAGTGGCCACTTTATTAGTAATGGGAAATTGGAATATGATGGGGAAGTAACCACGTGGTTTTGTGATCCTGATACGTGGGGATATTTTGAGGTTATAGCTGGATTAAAAGAGATAGGACACGTATCTTTGAAGGAGTTGTGGTATTGTGTAGGAGGTGGGAGTGTGTTAGAAGATAGATTGGAGCTCCTTTGTGATGATAAAGGGGCCAGACATATGGCAAATTTAGCAAGGTTAAATGGTGCCGTTCATTTGTATGTGGTTCATGAAATGACAGAACCTGAGATAATCAACATGCTAGAGGGTGTTGGTATGGGGGAGGTTGGTCCTTCTGAGGTTAATGATGTACTGGAAAAAGAAGGTGGTCCAGGTGAAGTACTGGAAAAAGAAGGTGGTGAGGGTGAGAAAGGTGTTGCAACTGAAAAGGAAGCTGAAGTTCATGGCAGTTCTGATGCAGTGGCAGGGGACGAACCTGAAGTTGATGTTGGTAATGATAC
>Ga0214542_1001282_pt1 | contig 51199 bp, 29 predicted proteins | sample CNSS1metaG_FD_160096 | JGI IMG/M metagenome (GOLD analysis project Ga0214542, IMG submission 160096) | Root nodule microbial communities from cowpea collected in UCLA plant growth center, Los Angeles, California, USA - CNSS1 | ecosystem: Host-associated > Plants > Roots > Nodule | place: USA... | reverse complement strand
TATATAATATATTAAAATTCACATCATTATAACTTTGATATAAAAATTAAATTTGGTCACATCTTCGATAGGGACCAAATTGGTTAATGTTAACAAAATTTGGTACCTAATTGAACAAAAATAACAAATATGGGACCAAATTGAATATAGAATATTGACTTTGACATGTGGCACACTACTAGGTTTACACATAGACATTTTAAAAAATAATTCAAAAAAAAAATCAAAAAAATAAAATAAAAAATTCAAAAAAAACCACGAAGTGACACGTGGCACGCTTCTAGGTTGACACGTGTACATTTTAAAAAAAATTTAAAAAAATCAAAAAAAAAATAAAAAAAAAACACGAAGTGACACGTGGCAGTCACTGTTCATGGCCGTTAATGATTTAAACGGTGTTAGAAAAAAGGACCCAATTGAACAAAATTGACGAAAATTGGGACCTATTTGAACATAAAACCAAAATTATGATTTATTTGAAAAAACTTGACGAAAATTGGAACCAAAAAGATATTTTAACCATTTAGTTTATTAGTGATGTTAATATTTATTTATTTATTTTTCATGCTAGAATTTGTTCTTATCTTAAATGTAAAAGTTATTTAGAGACATTTAAAAAATCCATTTCATTTAAGAAAATATTTTTAATTTTAAAGCCAAATTTGATTACCATATTTTTACATTATTTTGTAATTTCAATTTTCAAATTCAAGCTTGATTATCAAATATTTTTTATTTTAAATTTTTCGTTGACAATATATATCTTAGCTTCTGAAAAATATTGAAATTAAAGAGGTTAGTTAATTTTTTTATCTTCACAAGTTTAAAGAATTTATAATTTTTACTTTTTAACAATACATTTATGCCAATGTTATTAATTTTTTTTAATTATTATTTAAATTTAACATAATTGCATTAGAATTGTAAATGAATTATTAATTTATTAACAATGCTAATATTTAATTACTTATTTATTATTTTATACCATTATTTAATTTTTTATTATTATATTAATATTATTAAATATTATTACGTGTTATAATAAATTGTTAACTATTATGAAATAAAGCGAATAACAAAGAGAATAATAGATGATAGAGAATAGAAGAAACAATAAAGAGTAAAGAATGAGAGAATAGGGAGCAACTTCTGTGTGTCTTATTATTGATAATAGAAAGAGTCTTATTTATAGAAACAACATGGTTAACCCATAAAGGATACAAATCAAATAATTAATATAAATATTTACATAAAGAGTAATGAATCATATGAGTATCAATCATATCAATCAAATGAGTAATTGTATCAAATCAATGGACGACCATTAATTCATAACATTCCCCCTTGGGTGTCCATTGATAAGAGAATGTGCCTCGTTAAAACCTTACTAGGAAAAATCCTTTAGGATAAAAACCTAGTGAAGGAAAAATAGTACATCATTCTATACAATAGTGTTCTTTACATATTTTATTTCTACCCCTCATGTAAACTTACATCATTAAGATGATGGAATCCAATCTTGTGGACCAATTGCTTAAAAGTTCTTTTTGACAAAGACTTTGTAAATAAATCTACTAGATTTTCGCATGAACGAATATTTTGGATCTTTACATCATCCTTTCGGTTGAACAATGCACTTGTTGTTGATTCCATTCTTCTTATGTAATGCTAAAAATTATGCATGATTTTGACGATGCTGCTTTTATGCTCTCTTTCACATATCGTCATAAAATCATTGTGCTACCACATGTGAATAAAAATCTTATTTGTGATCAATCATTGTGACATTGGGAGAATATAATAAATAACATGCATCTTCATAATCCATTAGATCCAATTTTGAATAATTTAGATAAAATGATTCCATATTCGTAGTACCCTTAAGGTAATAAAGTATATTTTTTACTCTAATCCATTGTCTTCTTGTAGGTAAAGAACTATATCTTGCTTAACAAATTTACAGCAAATGCAATATCACATCAAGTATAATTAGAAAAATACATCAGTGTTCTTATAACACTAAGATATGGTACTTCTGGACCAAGAAGATCTTTATCATTTTCTTGAGGTCCAAGAAGAACATTTATCAACATCTAACGACTTAAAAACTATTAGAGCACATAATGGATGTAACTTGTTCATTTAGAACATTTTACACACCTTAAATATATAAGGCTCTTTATGTATAAAAAACACATTTATTTAAATACTCAATTTCTAATTTCAAACAAGACTTTTGCCCTTCAAAGATCCTTCATCTCAAATTATTTCTTTGAACGATCAATTGCCATTGTAAGCTCATTATGAGTTCCAAAAATGTTTATGTCATCTACATAAACAACAATTATGGTAAATTCATTCTCGGATCTTTTCATATAAATACAAGGACAAATATGGTCATTTTTATACCCTTCCTTTAAGAAGTACTCACTAAGATGATTATACCACATACGTCTTGATTGTTTCAATCCATAAAGAGACTTATTCAATTTTACTGAATAATCCTCTTTAGAATTTGTCTTGTTGGGCAAATAAAAATCCTTCAGGGATTTTCATATAAATATGATTCTCAAGAGAACCGTACAAATAGGTTATAACATCATCCATTAGATGTAAATACAAACCTTGTTGTGCAACTAGGATAATCAAATATTGCAAGGTTGTTGCATCCAATACTAATGAATATGTCTTTTCACAAATCAATATCAGGTTTTGTGAAAAACCTTGAGCAACCAATTATACTTTGTATCTAACAATTTCATCATTCTTAATTTGAGTTTTGCACAAAAATCCATATGTACCTAATGTGTTTCGCACCTTCAGGTGTGCAAACTATAGGTCTAAAAGCATTTCGTTTAGTAAGCAAATCTAATTATGCTTCTTTGCATATTTTCATTTTGGCCAATCATTTCTTTGTCGACAATCTTCAATGATCACTGGTTATTGATCCTTGTTGTCATTCATAGCATTCATCGCTATATTATGTGTAAAAGTTTCATCAATGTTGACATCATATTGGTTCCATATTATATGATTCATGACATAATTTATTAAGATCTCATCATTTTGAACAATTTTAGGTACCTGAGGTTCTTATGGAACCGAATCATTAATTACGTCAAATGAATCATTTGGGATTTCCACATTTTCGTTTAGGTCATCTTGCATTTTAGTTCCCTTTCTCATTCAAGAGATTTTATCTTTAGAACCTATAGGCCTACCATGCTTCAAGCATGTCTTTGGAACTAATAGGCCTACCATGCTTCAAACGTGTTATGAATCAATATCAATTATCTTCAGAGCATTAGAAGTTGGTATTAATTACCCTTTTTCTGTCAGTAAAACATAAGGTAATTGATTGACTAGTTTTGAAAATGAATTATCATTTGAACTTCTAGTTCACATTCTTTTGTATGAGGATCAAGATGAGCTAATGATAATTCATTCCAACCAATACCTTTTTCCAATTATTTTCTTTCTCCCCCTAATGTTGGAAAAACTTATTCACCAAAGTGACAGTCGAAAAGTCAAACTGTAAATAAGTTTCCTATTGGTAGTTCAAGATATTTCATTATTGAGAGAGAATCATATCCAACATATATTGTCAATTGTCTCTGAGGACTCATCATAGTCCATTTTGGTGGGGAAACCATATACACCACACCAAAAAAAATTCTTACATGAGAATATTAGGTCATTGACCAAAAACCAACTGCATAATAGAATATTTGTGATAACTTGTTGGTTTGATGCAAATTAATAATGCAACATGCAAAATTGCATATCCCCAAGTAGCCATTGGAATATTAGCTCTCATAAATAATGGTCTTGCAACCAATTTTAGATGTTTTAGTAATGATTCCACAAGTCTATTTTGAGTATAAACATGTACTACTGGATGCTCAACTTCAATTCCAATTGATATACAATACTCATGAAAAGCATGAGATGTAATTTCACCAGTATTATCAAAACAGATTTTCTTAATTGGATAATCTGGGAGGTGAACTCTTAACTATACTAATAACTTTGCAAATCCTTGATTACGAGTTGATAATAAAAAAATATGTGACCATCTAATAGATGCATCAATTAAAACCATGAAATGTATAAATGATCCACATGGTATGTATATTGGACCACAAATATCACCATGTATTCATTTTGAAAATGAGATTGACTCATTTCTAATTTTTTCTGGTGATGGTCTTATTATCAACTTTTATGAACGTATAGTACATGAGAAGTCATTGACCTAAAGAAGTTTCTTGACTCTTAAGTGGGTGTCTACATGAGTTTTGCAACCCTTTTTTGCATCATAATAGATCCAGGATGACCCAATTGATCATACCAAACAAGGAGTTCATTTTGATTCGTAAACTTCTAGTTTACCATGACACGCATTTTAATTGTACTAATATATGTGTAGTACAAATCATCCAACTGATCATGCCAAATAAGGCATTTATTTTGATTCGTAAACTTCTGGTTTACCATGACATGCATTTCAATTGTACTAATATATGTATACTACAAAACATAAGAGAATGTTGATAATTTCTCCAATACACATTTTTTCAACTCAATCGTAGAGATATAAAGATATTTCATATCTTTTTCATTGTTTGTCTCAATATGATTTCCATTTAGACAAATATCCTTGAAACTTAATAAGTTTCTATTCAACTTTTTGGTAGAAGTATAATAGCTCTTCCGGAGTCTTCAAATATATTTGTTGTACTATAAATAATACTAACATTGATATCTCGATTACCAAACAAGAGAAAAATTTATTACTCTTGAGAATTGTATAAGTTGTTGCATTACCAATAAGACACATATCATCAGTGGCGGAACTTGACCAAAAATTCTAGGGGGGCCAAATTATATTTGTTATATATAAATTATTTTTTTTAATTAAAAATAATAATTTCTTTTAATTTAAAAAAATCAATTTCTTTACATCATTTTTTTTATTCAAAATAAGCACTCATCACAATAGAATCTAAACAATATAACAATGAATAATTTTCTAGACTCATTTGATATGAACCCCATTTTAGATAAGTCATTCGTACCTCATTAATTTAATTTGGTGGGTACTGTCAAATTTGAAGACGCTTTCCCGGATCACGTTCTAAAGTATTTTCAAATTCATTATATGTAACTTTAGGAACCTTAGAGAGTTGTTTTTCGTTTTCTTCAATATTTGGATTCTCATGAAGTTTCTCAATTTTAGATGACGTAGATGCATTTTTTTCATCTTCATCACAAGCATTCCTCTTGAAAAAAGAATCAATTTTTTTACTCTTTATCATAATTTTTTTTAATATCAATTTTCACCTCTCACCTATTTATAAAAAGATAAAATTATGAATACCCCAAATTAAATCTTAAAAGCAAGACTCAATATTTTAAGAAAACTAATAACTTCTAAATAATTAGCTTCCCTTACCTTAGAGTAGATTCATAATATTGTTCTTCCCTTACACAACTTCAAAGCCTAAAATAGCTCTATCTACATAAAGAAGAGTTTGATCAACAATTAAAGCATGATTTTATAATCTCTAACAGATAGAGATATGTCTAGAGCGTAGAAAAGCCACATACAATAGAGAAACATATTGCTTCAAAAATAAAAAGGAAAATATGAACTTACTCAAAAGAAGAAATTGTTCGGTTCAAAATGTTCCTTAACTCTTCAATTTTGTCGTAGTGCAATTTGATTTTGAAAATAATAAGGAATTGATGGTGAAAATTGAGATGAAAATAAAACGGGAGAAAGAGATGAAGGCATGGAAGAGAGAAACCAAATAAAAAAGTTTAAGAAATTATATTAGAAAAAAAACATAATTTTTAAATTTTAAAAAAGATTTTTCAAACTAAATTAATATAAATAAGTAATAATATATAAATAAGTAATAATATATAAATAAAGTAATAATATATAAATAAAGTAATGATATATAAATATATTTTTTTAAATAGATAAAAAATAAAATAAAATAAAAATCAATTAATATAAATAAAATAATAATTTATAAAAATTATTTTTTAAATACATAGAAAATAAAATTAAAAAAAAATGGTGGGGGAGTCACGGCTCCCCCTGTCCCTTCATACTTCTGCCAATGCATATCCTCACCATTGGTGCTAGTGTCAACATTCGTTCTTCATATAAACGTAAATATCAATATGAGATATGAGGTTTTTTCTTAACACTCTCATAACCAATGAGGTGATTAATGCTTCCATTTGGTTTAGCAAAGAAAATAATAATATCAAAATGAGTAGCATCCATATAGCCATAATCTGAATCACCATCTTCATAAGCAAAATGTGTTTCTATTATTTGTAAGATGCTTTGGTGTACGACAAGTACAACTCAAATGGCCTTTATTATCCTAATGATAATATATACTTTCATCTTATTTGCCAATATTTTCACATTTTTTTTCCTTCTTCACATTATTGTGCCACTTTTGGTGATAGAATGTGTCTTTGAAATTTTCTTTATAATCATGTCCATAATCAATATCACGATCATATAAATAAAATGTTACTGCATTTATTTTCGGGAATGGAGCAGAACCAATTGGACAGGTTTCATGATTTTCTATCAAAAGCTTAGTGTTATGTTTAGCCATATAAAGGCATGAAACAAATTCATAATATGTATTGTTGCATTCACTTTTGAGAATGGAGCATATTTGATGGGTCTCATGATTCTTCATCAAAAGTTTTATTGTTTTGTTCAGTCATACAAATGCATGAAATAAATTCATAATATTTATTGCTGCATTCACTTATGGGAATAGAGTAGATTGGATAGATCTCATGATTCTTCATCAAAAGCTTCATTGTTTTGTTCAACCATACAAATGCATGAAATAAATTCTTAATATTTGTGAAATCTTTGTTCACAATATTGTTCTCGTAGGAACAAATTAGTTGCTCAAATGCTTTATTTCTTTCTTTAATAGTATCACCAAGATCTATTGCATCTAAATGTATTTCAACATTTAATATCAAATATAAGTAATTCTTCTCTGTAATACAAGGGTCAAAAATCCAAATTTTACAACGTTTCGTGTGTTTAGAACTAGCACATAAAATAATAATAATAATAATAATAATAATCACCATAATAATAATAATAATAAGACGGAGAAGAAAATTGATTAAGTCAAATAATTTTTATCCCAAGAATAATAATATATGATAAAATTGTAAATGAAGAAAGGATTAGAAAGAACTTGGATTGAGATACACAAAAAATTGTCCTTAAAGAGAAAAAAAAAACTTTCACTAGCCCTCAATCGGTTGAAAGGATAGAGGATAAGAGAATAGGGAGCAACTTTTGTGTGTCTTAGTATTGATAGGAAAAGTCTTTTTTATAGATACAATATGGTTAATCCATAAAGGATACAAATCAAATAATTAATATAAATATTTACATAATGACTAATGAATCATATATCATATAAGTATAAGTATCAATCATATGAGTAATTGTATTAAATCAATGGACGACCATTAATTCATAACATTAACTTTTATGAACTATTAAATTTGTTGAATTCTTCATCTTCCATATCTTGTTTGCATCTTAAATACAAACTCTTCTTATCGGTTATAAATAATATACGAAAATTATTTAAGACATTAAAATAGTCCATTAAAATTTTCCTTTTTTAAGCTTAATTATGTTTTATATCCTTGATAAATTTGAGAATTTTCAATTGAGTCCCCCATTAAATTTATGTAGTCTATTGAGTTCTCAAATTTTTAAAATTTGTTAATTAAGTGTCTGCCATTAAATTTTTTTGTTAGCCATATGATTGTATGGCAGTGATGACTCTCAAGGATTTATTGTTGGGTTTATCTTAACGCTAATAAAAATTATATATTTACATAAAAAAAGAAAAAAAATAGAATATTAAAAAAATAAAAAATATGAAAATTATCATATTATCAAATTATCAAATTATCAAAAATAAAATAAAAGTATATAATTTTATAAATTTATATATTTGTTAATTAATGATTTTATAATTTTATAGTTTTTTTATAATTTCGTAATTTTATAATTTATAATTATATAAAATTATAATTTTATATTTATATACTTTTATAATTTATAATTTTATATAATTTTTATAAGTTATATTTTTGTAAAATTATAATTTTTTATAAAATTATAAAATCGTATTTTTATAAAATCAAATTTTAATAATTATAAAAATATAATTATAAAATGGAAAAAATATATTTTATATTTTTATATTTTATATAAAATATATAAATTTAATATTTTTATATTTTATATATTTTTATGAAATTATATTTTTATATAATTTTATAAAAATATATAAAAATATGAAATATAATTTTATATTTTATGTAGAAATATAATTTTATAATATAATTTTTGTATTTTATGTAGAAGTATAATTTTATAAAAATACAATTTTTATAAAATATTTAAAAATTTTATAATTTTATAAAATTATAAAATGATATAATTATAAATCATAAAATTATAAAATTATAAAATTAAAACTATAAAATTAAAAAATCATAAAATTATAAAATTATAAAATGATAATTTTTTAAATCATAAAATTATATATTTTTATTTTATTTTTCCTAATTTTATAAATGTATAATTTATAATTTATATTTTTAATATTATATTTTTTTATTTTTTACTATAATATTATCCTTAGGAGAGATCATGTCATTATTGTAGATTGCAATTATGTATTATGTAGCGATATTTAAGTGGGGTGACAGTGCAAGATAATGGTTATGTCATATAGGTAACAGAAAACTCTAACTACAGAGACTCAACTAACAAGTTTCAACATCGGTAAGACTCGATGGATCACAAAAATTTTATGCAGACTCAACTGAAAGTTTCCAAATTTATGAATTCAAAATATAATTAAGCCTTTTTTTATTTTGAATTTCAAATTTAAACTTTGTTATCATACTTTTACAATTTTTTGGATTTCAAATTTCAAATTCAAACTTTGTTACTATTACGAATTTTAAATTTACCGACATAAATCTTAATTTTGGAAAAAGATTGAGATTAAAATCATTATTTATTTTTACATTTTTAAAAGTTTAAAGAATTTATAATTTTCACTTTTTAATAAGACACTTATGTTTATATTATTGAAATTATTTTCTACTACTAAAAATACATGTGTGTTCGCCTTTTGTTATGATAATAAAAAATTATAAAATTTTTATTATTATCTTGATTTGTGAAGAATCGAACTTGTATAAAAATTTAGGGTTAAGTATATTTTTAGTCCTCGAACTTTGACTCAAAATTGGAATTCGTCCATGTCTGAAACTTCGATATATTTTGGTCCCTAAATTTTAGAAATGAATGAATATAGTCCTTTTAACTCAATTATGTTAATTTTTTTTACGTGTCGAACGTTCTTCATATTAGTATTAGAGTTTTTTACACTGTTTAACACATTCTTGGTTCAATATCTACTAAGGAATATGTTCGACACTTCAAAAAAAAAATTAACGTGTTCATTCATTTTTAAAGTTTAGGGACCAAAATATATTGAAGTTTTGGACAAGGACGAATTCCAATTTTTGGTCAAAATTCAGGGACTAAAAACATACTTAACCCAAAAATTTATGTTTTTGGTGTTATCCTTTTATATCATTGTCTATATCTTGATAATTAATTAGATCATTTAATTGTGCATTATCCATCCTTCGTTAATTGAAAGTGTGAAAAGGGACAAATATTTTACACAATCAATTCATTCCCTATTGTTTGTAAAATATTTGTTCACGACTTTTTAATAATAAAAATAATAAAATATCATTATTAAAATGAGATAAAATATTTTTGTGATTTTATTGTAAATATTTTTTATTTATTTTATATGTAGTTTTATAACTAAAAAATATTAGAAAAATGCTTAAATTAAAAATAATTAAATTTGAAAAAAATATATTTAACGGATAAAATTGAAAAATAAATGTGGACCCAAATATTATAGGTATATATGGATTAATGTCAAAACATAATTTTAATAATTATATACCACTACAAAAATATTTTTTGTTAGTGAGAGTTATATTTGACGTTTCTAGAGTTTTAACTCTCACTTATAGTTTTACCCGGGTTTTTAATTCCTATGTAAGAGCCAGCGTAACTAACATATTACCAGTGGCTTCTAACAACACCTGAAAAAGTGCAACTTACTTGAGGTTTTTGAACCCTTGTTATTGCTTGAGGTTTTTGAAACCCTATTGCGTGGTGTTTTTTGAAACTCCTGTTACTGCTTGAGATTTTTGAAACTCCGTTATTGTTTGGGATTTTTGAAACCCCTGCTATTTGCCTTCACGTGATCAATATTGTATTATATTAGATTGTCCAAAAATTTCATAATAAGATTTTATTAAACCAAATTTACATCAACAACACGAGCTAAGATAAACTTCAAGTATGTAAGAATTAAAGGTGCATATTCTATTCATAATTACAATCTAATACAATTAAGTCTTAACCAAATAATAAGTGACCCTAAAGTAAAATTCAAGTGTGTGTACATCAGCCTCCAGGAAGAACTTCCTTACATTCTACGCTTAGAACTCTTTGAGCTTCGATTGCATGATTGATTTCAGTTACAACATGTTTACCTGGCACACAACTAACTTGTAATAAAGTTGCTGCAAAAATTTAGAGCAAATACAACCCCACTTTAAATAAATTTCTTTTCTTCCTAAGCACTAAAGAAAACCAAATTGAACTTCTGTCATTTTTCATAAGCTAAATCCAACTTATGTATTTGATTTTTAAAGAAATTTCATCGTTTAACTTCTCTAAAAGAGTGCACAAGTTATTTAGAACAAAACATTATTTGGGTTAATAAGTACAATCCAAATCAAAAACTTCACAAACCACTTTAAAAACTCTTTATACTTATGGATAATGATATTTTGACCCATTTTTTTATCCACTTTTAATCTATCATTCTCATCACCCTTAGATCATCACATCACATCACTTAAAAAAAATCAAAATAAATAATATAAGGGTGATTGATGTGGTGGGTTAAAAATGGGTCAAAAAAGTGAGTTAAAATATCATTATCCTATATTTAAAGAAAATTTATGAAACCTCTCCTATGTATATTTTTTATTGGAGGTTATTATAATTCCAAATAATAAACCCCAACTATAATTACATATTTTTGTAGTGTAACTTTTACTACTTATTAAGAATTATTCAAACTTTTATTTTACAAATTTAAATTTTAGCAAAATATATATATTATATATATATATATATATATATATATATATATATATATATATATATATATATATTGAAAAATAAAATAAAATAATAAATAATTATAATTTATTTTCAAAGAATGTAATATTTTTAATCATATCAATATTTTAATTAATATAACAAAATTGAGTGAGTATTATAAAAGTAAATATAAAAATGGCTTATTTGTTGAAATTTTTTTATAAAACATGAAATGGAATATGTTTTTATTAAAAACATATAAGAAAATATATATTGAATATATGTGTGAACTTGTTTTATTAGAAAATTGAGTTCAATATTTAGTAAAAAAATAATTTATATCACATATTTTATAATTTTAATTATTAATTTTAGCAGAGTTTATGAAAAGACATTTTGAAAATAATAAAAATATCAAGTATAAAATATTACTTCTAAATATAACATATATAAATATTTTTTATTTATTATTAAAATTAATTTTTAATTATAAACATTAACATCAATATTTCATTTATAATTTTTATTAAGAACTTTAAATGTATAGAAAAATAATTTCCTTTATAAAAATTAGCATAAATACATGCGTTATCATGTCTACATGTACATATTTTTTAAATATATATCATGTTATATTAGTATATGGTGATATTGTAATGTTATTAAGTTAATATACAAAATGAATTTATATTTATTAAAAACAAAATGAGATGAATGGAGAAAAAAATAGAAAGTTTGGATAGAGAGAAAACAAAAGGAGAGAAGATAGTTAGTTGTATAAAAAACATATTAAAGTAACTTGTTAATTTTAAAATAATTATATTATAAAAGATATAATTGAAATTATGAAATGTATAAAAAAAGAGAAAATCATTTTTATTTTTATATGTAATTATAGATTAAAACTTATAGATTTTCTATAAAAAAAATGTATGGATACTTTTATCAAAAGAGTTATAAATGTATAAATACTTTTATAAAAAAAAGTGTATAAATACTTTTATCAAAAGAAGAAATGATAATAAGAATAACGAAGAGATGAAAGACAAAAATGAAAACTCACCGCAGCAATTTGAATGCCAGCGACCATGTCCCATGTCAACCACCACATTTCATGTAAGGAAAAGTAATACCGATAAAGTTAAAATATTTTAAAAAATTAAAAGTAAAATATTTGTCAAGTTGAAAATTACTTAAAAGCTTTAAGCTTTCTGCGTGAAACAATGACCTAAAAGAGTTGAAAAAACATAAAAAGAGAGGTAAGGGGAAGAAGAAATCGAAAATAGGAGAGGAGGGAAAGACCGAGAATTAGAGGAGTAGCAGAGGTTTTGAAATGCATAAGAAAATTGGCGCTTAAAATTGAAATTACAGAAAAACCTTTTGAACCAATGTCAAAACACTAAATTGGGGGTTAATAAAGTAAATTATGTCAAAAACACTATCAGGCTTTCAAGAACGAAAAAACCAAAAAATAAAAAAATTAACGGTGTCAGCAACCTAGATATAGGTATTTGGGTCTATTCCATTCTGGTTTGAGTTCTTTGCTTTTATAGTAGATAATTATTTTTAGATGCATGTATACACGGATCGTTATATTTTTTTTTTTTTTAAATTCATTAATTTATCAGTTATATTAGTAAAGAGAAGGGAATTTAGTATCATAATGTTACAAAAAATGTATTGCTATATTTTTACAAGAACAATATATTTTATAATAACAATATTTATTTTTATGAAATTTTTATCATATGTAATACAAATAAGATTTGAATTTGTTACGATGTGTAATCGGTCATGTTTTGATATAATATAAGTAAATATTAGTAATTGTTTGTAATTAAACATGATCTATATTAGTTAGTATTGTACATAATAATTAACTATGCATATTTATATATGATCATATTTACATTTTTTTTAACTTAATTAAGACAGATAATATATAATTGTTCTAATATTTATGTATATCTTTTACTAAATACACTATAAATTTTAGAATTTGTTTATATATTAAAACACTATAAATTTTTAAACAACTTAATTAAGACGGGTAATAATTTCACATGAAGATAATTTGATTGATGGACATCATGGAACATAAAGACAACTACCAATTAAGCAATACAACCCTAAAAAATATCTAAATTCATGCATGAAACCTAAAACCACTTAACCGAAACAAAAGAGTAAACCCTAAAATCCCTCACGCATCAACACATCAGAATGTTAAGAGGAAACAAAACAAAAATAAACCAAAGCTGAAGATAGATCTTGTGATGGCTCAATGAGGTCTAAGAAATTGTTTGAAACAAAATTGATTAATGCAAGTAACAAATAAAAGGTATATCTCAAGAGTAATCGGTCGAAATTTTCTATGCATAATTATTAAGACAATATCATGAAATTGACCAATTTAAATTTCCTCCTAAAAAACTACTATTAAAAGTATAATTTAATGTTTCGTGTGTATGTGTTTATATGTTTTTTATTTTAATTTTAATTAAGGGTATCATGGGGCTTCTAATTGTTTTCGATTTTAATAAACTATATAGTTTAACAGAAATGAAGAAATTCACATTAAAAGTTTAATATATTTAAAACAATTCAAGTCACCATAAAACTAATTTTATAAAAACGAAGCAAGCAAATCCTGAAGTAATTCTATCCGGCAAAAGTATACTAAAAAAATGGTAGAGGGTGGAGTAAATAGATTTTTAAAATCATATAGGAAGATTATAATTGATGATATAGATGGACGATGATAATAAATAACATCACATTTATCAATAGTGAGACTGCAACCTCAATTAAGCCATGACAGCCAGCGGAAATTGATTTACTAAAATATCTTTATAAGTGCAGTGTTACAAACAATCACCACAGACTGGTAGAATTTTCTGGTAGCCCAAAAGCTAGGATTTTACTTTCCGATGATTGAAAGTCGATCTATGCAAATGAAATTAATTATTTCGTGACAAAAATTAAGTGGATCGTAATCAATTATGTTTTAGTTCAATGATAAACGTTTAATCCAACATTTGTTTGGTATAAAAAGATCATAGTCATATGCTTCGTCTTCTTTATCAAACCTAATATTAACTCACTTTTCATCCCAAATGCAAAACGAAAAACTTAAAAACCATGAAATAAAATCAAACGACTATGATGTTTGGCCTTCGTAATAGTGAAAATGCAGAAATAATGGTTAAGAGAAAGTTAACAAAAATATAATATATTTAAAGTATTAAATACATTCTCAACATGTTTAAAATCAAACCCACACACGTACACATACAAGTAGAGTTTTTTAGTCTACAAATAAAATTCAGTTTAATAAAGAATCAAAACTTTTTTGGGGGAAGATCAATGCCTGAATTCCCACGGAAAGAATAATACCATTTGCTTCTTGTAGAATTTCAAGAAAACAATATAGGTGTACTTGTTCAATTAGAACACTGACAAGAATTTAATTTACATAAAAACTAAATTTTCTATCAAATTATGAAAAAAATGCAGTTTACCTCAACATTTCAATCTTCGCAAATATATGAGTCTCGCTTAGATCTCCTAACTTAGAAATTCACGGGCCTGCATTTCAAGTACACAATAATTTTTTAATATAAAACCCGAAACAACTCTAACAAAATAAATTAAATGACCAATTATGTTAAAAAAACTAAAAAATGTGGAAGACAAATTACCTGAAGAACATTTTCAGCACGCCTAGTATATGAGAATGATAGAAAATCATACTTCCCATGTGCTTATACCCTGCAAGAAAAAATAATAGCCCAAAAAATATTTTATTTTTCCAACAATAAGAATATTTAGCATTCGGCACATGCAAATAAATTATCTGAAGAAACTCTTTATATGCCTTACTTGCCTTTGTGATTGGAACTTCTAAACCTACAATGGGACACCAAAGATCTTCGACATCTAGAGTTCCCAAATCCCAAACAAATGTTTTGGTTACAATTTAGTTTTAAAATATTCACAAAATCTAAACGATATAAATAATTAAATTGACTAAACAATAAGGATTGATAAGATCTACAATGTTATTTTCATACATACACACACTAAAAAGGTAAATTCCTTATGTAGTTACTATGAATGGCCAATACATTAAGTTGTATATGAATAAGGTAGCCAAATTGAAATGAAAATGATAAATTGTAACTACGGATGTCAATAGGACGAGTAGGGTATGGATAGTAGCTCTCATGTAATCTATCCGCTGGATAAATATCTGTCTCGTACCCATATTCATATCTGTGCAGATATTCGATATGCGGGTACTCGTATATTTTTTTAATATCCACGGGTGTCCTCGGGTATTTACAAAAGAAATTTTAATATTTAACAATATATTGTAACCATACAGTCAAATAAAAATACAATGCATAACATTTATAATTTTTAAACAAAGTGGAAATAACCCATTTAAATAGTGTTGGATGATAATTTGCAAATAAATGAAGATTTTTTAAAACCAATTGATAAAAAATAGCCCATTCAATTTCAATGTGTCAATGTTTTAATCATGTTTTTTTATTTTTTTATTTAAATTAAAATATAGTGAATACGAGTATCTACGGATACAAATACTATGATACATGTACCCGCCTCGTTAACATGCGAGTATTAAAAATACGTACTCGTTACCTGTAGGTATCCATTTAGAATATTAATTTCCTACTCGTTGCAGGTTTTATCCACGGATACTCACATATACAATTTTTTTTATATCCCTGATTATGACAAAGCTCTAGATAGAAATTGAGCCAGATGGGTGAATAACTAGCAAAAATGGAATACATATCATGGTTCGAAGCACTATCAATCATGTTTTGTTAAATCAATAAATAGCAATTACATTGCAAAAAGAATCATAGTTGTTTCATAAAAATAACTAGCAATAATGGGATACATATCATGGTTCCAAGCACTATCAATCATGTTTTGTTCCAAACATGGAAGGATAGCTTAGAAAGATGACTAATATTACATTCAACAATGCAAAATATACCTTGGAAAAAAGAAAGGTTCAACCTTCATTGTAACAGACGAAAAATAACCAAAAATAAAACAAAAAATTGTTAAAACGAAGATAAGAAGGGAAACAAAAACACCATAGGTTAGAAAACAAACACAAAAAATTGTTAAAACGAAGATAAGAAGGGAAACAAAAACACCATAGGTTAGAAAACAAACGGAGAAGAGAACCAACAAAATAAAAAGATTCAACCTTCATTACAATAAACCAAAAATAACAAAAGAATTGTTAGAATGAAGATAAGAAGGAAAAAAATAACTCAATAGGTTACAAAATAAACTGAGAAGAGAACCCAGAAAATAGATCATTATAGCAAAGGGAAAATAACAACAAAAAAAACATTCATTATGCATCTATACACAAACAAAACAACAACAATTAGAGGTGTCAATTTGACCCAGCCTACAGGGTTTGGCCCTGACCCATGTGGGCTAGGACCAAAAAAGTCCACATTGAAAAAAAGCCTCCATCAAAGAAGTCCAAAGGGCCAAAAACCCTACAAAAGCCCTATGGGTCAAGGCCAACCCATGGGCTTTCATCTTCCACATGAAAAATATATTATTATTTAAAATATATTATTATCTGTGGGATAGGCCCAATGAACCGGACAAACACGACGACCCGAATAGGTCAAAAGACCCAGACTTGCTCGACGACCTCGACAAGAATGACGACTCAAACGGACTAGATGATCCAAACAGGCCAAACGACTCGAACGAGCTTGACAACCCGGATGGGCTCGACGACCAGGATAGGCCCAACACGGATAGGCCCGACAACCCGGACAAGCCCGACGACCGAGACGAGCCCAACAACCCAAACGTGCCCTATGACCCAGACGGGCCCAACGACCCAGACGACCCTACGATACAGTCAAGCCCATTCGAGTCGTCGGGCTGGTCCGTGTTGTCGGGCCCGTCTTGGTCGTCGGGCCTGTCTTGGTCGTCGAGCTCGTTTGGGTTGTCGGGCCCGTTCGAGTCGTCGAGCCCACCCGGGTCGTCGAGCCCTTCCGTGTCATCGGGCCTTTCCGTGTTGTCAGGCCCGTCCTGATCGTCGGGCCTTTCCTTGTCATTGGGCCCGTCTTGGTTATCGGGCCTATCCGGGTCGTCGAGCACGTCCAGGTCGCTCGACTTGATATATTTTTGTCTGAAATGTGAAACTTTGATATATTTTAGTCTTTAAACTTTAAAAATGAATTAATATAGTTCTTTTAATCCAATTATGTTTTTTTTGTTCCTGTCTGAGACTTTGATACATTTTAGTCCTCAAACTTAAAAAATAAATGAATATAATTCTTTTGATCCAATTATGTTAAATTTTTTGGATGTGTCAAACGCATTTTCTAACTAACATTGAAGTGAGAACATGTCAAACAGTCTATACAAGTTAAATGCTATTATGAAAAACGTTTGAAACATAAAAAAAAAATATATAATTGTGTTAAAAGACTATATTCATTCATTTTCATTTTAAAGTCCAAGGATTAAAAATGTATCAAAATTTCAAATTGGGACACATTTTAATTTCGCGTCAAAGTACACACTAGTAGAAACATATTTACCCCAAGATAGATACACTAACCTACTTTTTTGTCCCACTTTTTTTGGACTCACTTTTAACCCACCACTCCAAATACCTTTAAATTATCACATCACATCACACTATTAGAAAATTGAAATAGATAATTGAAAAATGATTAGAGTGGTAAGTTAATAGTAGATAAAAAAAATAAGTCAAAATATCATTATCCAAGATTTTTTAATTTAGGCTTAAATACATTTTTCGTCCTCATTTTCGTAGTGTTTGTTGCGGTTGGTCCTCATTTTGACAGAATGTTTAAAATGATCATCATTTTTACCGAATGTTTAAAATGGTCCTCATTTTCGCAATTCGTGTTTTATTTGGTCCTTTTTTGTGGCGCCGTTTAAATCAGTAACGGAACACTGTATAAGTGACACTGTTTGTATTCATCTTCGTCTTTCTTGAGCTCGAATTTGCAAAGGAAGCAGCTATTACTTGTCATTTCATCGTTGGATTACAGTCGCGCTCTTCATTTCAATTTTCTAGTTAATCATCATCAACGAGGTAAGTGGGTTTAGGATTTTCTGGGTTGTGTTTGCTTGTGGGTTAGGGTTTTAGAAATTCTATTTTGGGGTTTGTTTGTGCTTGGATTGTTGTGATGTATTGCATGGTTTCTAAATTACTACACATGTATAGTACACGTAACACACCCAATGCAACGTAATACAAACAGTGTCATCTGTACAGTACTCTGTTACTGATTTAAACAACGTCATAAAAAATGACCAAATAAAATACGAATTGCGAGAATGAGGATTATTTTAAACATTCGGTGAGAATGAGGACCATTTTAAATATTCTGTCAAAATAGAACTATCCGTAACAAACACTACAAACATGAAAACAAAAAAGTATTTATGAAAAAAAAAAAAGTATCTAAGCCATTATTAGTAAAATATTTAAGTTTATTAAACTTATTTTATTGTCATGTATAAAAATAAAATATTCTTAAAAAGTATTCTGAGAACGCCGTGAGAGGCACCACCACGAGAGGCGAAGCAGCGAGAGTCACCGCCGCGAGAGGTGCCACCACAAGTAACATTGCCCTGAGAAGTGCCGCCACGAGGTCTGTTGGTTTTTCACCGCTGGTGGGACTCGCTGTTTCCACTCGAGTTGCGATTTTGAACTTCGATCCAAGCCGATCCAGAAAAAAGTGACTTTTAGGCGACTCGGAGAAGAAGATCGTAGACTCGTACAATCTTACGGGTTGAAACGCGATTTTGACTAACTTGGTTAGCTCATTTGTTTCCCTCATTCTCCGATTCCACAAAGCTCGTTTCTTTTCCTCATTCCCCGATCCCACAATGCAAAGGGTATCCCCAAACTCCACAATTTGGAGGAACATAGTCTCTAAGGTCAGAAAAAACTTGTTTTCCATCAACGACCCTTTTGCTGTGCGGTCCTTCTCCGCGGTTCCCGTTGCAGCAGCCGCGAAATTGCATAAACAGGACATTCCGTGCGATTTCCAGAAATGGGGTTCGGTTGGATTCTTTAGGACGTCGAAGTTCGCCTCTGGGTTCAACCCTCTGCAACCGAAACCGTTGGATTCTATTGTAGATGTCCACAGGCTGAAAGATCGGTATCCTGAAGATATTGCTTCTATTTGGGATGATGTAATGTCTCATTGATTACTTGTTCTTATGCCATTTAAACTTGTTTCACATGTAGACTCTGTCGCTCTTCATAACTCAATTTACTTAAGCTTCTTATGGTTCGCACTAAGAGCAACAAATTGTTTTTGTTTGTGCTTGCCATTTGTTCTTTTTGTTAGACTTGTTTGAGTTCTGGGAAGTGAAAAATAAGTTGGACAAGATAGATAACTTGGATATAATCTCTAGGAAGAATGGAAAAGGAAACAACAAATGAAAATTTGGGCAGTTAATTGATCAATGGGAATCAAGAGGCCTTTCTTGTGTGTGGTTAGTATGATATAGACAAAACGTCCATTATCACATAGAAGAATGCTGATGATCTCTGTTGCAGCAATTGAGTTGTTCTTCTTTTGTGTGGGCCTCTAGGATTTTCCTTTGAATCTACTTTTAGTTTTGTTGCTCTTATGTATTATTTATTCACTTATATTTTCGTTATTATATTTTTAAATACATGTGTTTGACTGTTTTTTTTTTTTTTTTTCAGTATCACATAGGAAGAGGTCATGTTGGAGCATCTATGAAAGCAAAACTTTATAACTTGCTGGCACATAGAGCTTCAGAGTGGTATTTATATTCTATCAATATTGATACTATGAATTTGTTGTATTCTAGATTTCATGTTCTCAACTTTCTTTATCCTCGGCAGCCGATACTTTGTGATTCCTTTGTGGAGGGGAAGTGGATACACGACAATGTTTGTTCAAGGTTTGACAAAACAATACTCTTACTTATTTATTTGTTTGTAAAAAGTTAATAATTTATTCAATTAAAACTATATTACACTTGATTGATGATTTGTATTTGGGAAAGATGGAAATGTAAATATTATTTCCCCAGTTTATGTAGGTATTATAATGATATTATCTATTTCTGGATGTGATCATATGAGAGAACTTGAAAGACTGAAAGAAAAAGAAAAAGATCATTCTAGGAAACTGTTGACATTGTAGGATTAGATGGAAAATTGGAAAGGCAGACAAAGATGGATCAGGAGCACTATTAAGTATGACATAGGAAAGAGAGTCTGAATAGTTGTAGTACATAACACTGATAAATAACGATCTAGAACACGTACTCGTGCAACAAGTACATAACCACCTTGATTGAACTCAAAATGCACTGCGCTATACAACTTAACTAAATAAAACTATTTTATCAGTATTAGACTTATGCATGGACTGACAGTTGTTCTTGTCCATGAATAGAGATATGTGTACAGGTCAGGATAGGGAATTTTCCCCTTGCTAATATTAATATCTACAGAATGTGGCAGAGATATTGTAATGTGTCCACTTATATATATGGACTGTTTTCTAATCCGCTAAGCAAATAGGGATATCCTAATTGGCAATTATAGCAAATTCAAATGGCTTGCCTGTACACTTCAAATAACATAACCATTAACAAATCAACCAAAAGAGAAGCAGTAAGGAGCATACACAATCATGTATGGAGACTATTTTTATCCTTTATGAAAGAGAAGACATCTTGAAACATAAAGATCACATCCTAAGCCTTGGAATTAGATTTTTGCAAGATTAAAGATTCAGTCAGATCAAGCTATTATTAGGAGTTCTAAAATCAACTTCATCAAACATAGAAGAAAACATTACGTAAAGAAAATCAACAACAATAAAGCAAGTAAAAAGGAAAGTAAACAGTGCAGAATGAAAATAGATTGAATCTGGAAATTAAACATTGAAGAAAAGATTAGAACAAGGAAAGAAAACTTGAATTACCGAAGGGTTATACAGCTGCACGCATCAGTTTCCATCTTGTCATTACTTACTTTTTTATGCTAAAGCTAACTAAGCTAAAAACTCAAGAAAATAGAAGGCTGTATCAGCTTATTGACTTAGCCCAAAACTGTCTAGGCCCAACTCAGCATTCCAAGGCTGACTTTAACAGCACCAAGCTTCCAAATGCAGTGCAACAAGCTGCAAAAGATAACACATCTCTGACTTGGACTCATTCTCAGCCCATCACACCTTCAAAGGCAGCTTTACTCATGTCCATATGCGTTATTCAGGTTGATGAGAAGTTCAGCTTCTCCAAACACCTTCAAACTTGGTCTTGAACTGTCTTGTGCACCATCTCTGCTGTAGTAAGAGTAACTCACCTCTAAGACACTGGAATGTTGATATGAATCCAAGTTAGCAACATCAAAACTCAGAAACACCACTGCACTAAGAATCTAAAACTGAAATTATTGCTAAAGCTAGCTCCTAGAACAGAATTCTACTTCTACGAAAGCTATCATAGAACCAAAAATACTATTTAGACCAAAAACACCTTTAAAAACACTTTATTAACAAGTTTTTCCAAAAACACAAGTTTTTCCTACCAAAAACTAAATCTGAACTAAAAGAAGGTAATTAACACAAAACAATGCGCAAAGGAGTGCTAGTAATTACCTAAAACTAGACAAAATAGGGACTTAACACATCTCCACACTTAAACTTTGCATTTGTGGGAAAACTACATAGAAGATAACAACTCAAAAGCAAAACATCAATTTACAATACTGGACAGAATCAAAAACTTTTACTGCATAGCTGGAATCCGTGAGCATCCAGAGAATCTGCCAAAACAAAACTTTGAACCTCTAACCAAATCAGAATTAGCTAAAATAAGGCAAATACATTAAGAATTGATCAAACCAAACTCTAGAAACAGAACTGAACCCACTAGATAGTGTTTACCCTCATACTCTCATGTGTGTTTGGGTTAAGTATTTGTCTCAGCACACCAGGCATACCAACATTGTCATAGGCTTGGAAAATATCTCAAATCAACCACCAAGTTAGAACAATGCTCTCATGATCAACAGGTCTTTACAAAGCTTGTAATGTGGCTTGGGTAGGGGTAGGATAGAGGAAAGGATGCAGAGCTAAAACCAAGGAAATATGAGGCAGCCATCAGAAAAATCTAGAATACACGTGTGAGTTCAGTATCTTCATCACAAGTCAGACCTTCAGATCCTTTTGTTTTGTTATTTACTTTCCACTTTCCTTCTTTTTTTTTAACTTTTTCTTCTTTCTTTCCAATCATAGACCACATTTTTTTTATATTTTCTATTTTTCTCAGTTTCAAACTTCTTTTCACACATGTTCAGTATTTTTCCTTTGATCAAATTGTTTTGGCACACTTCCTCCACAGTTGAGTTTCACATAATTTTGCGAAGTACTTTCACAGCTCCTCACATATCCATGGTTAGTTGATCATTGATTTTTGTGGTCTAAGGGCTTGTAGTGAGCTAGAAATCACTAGAAAAGGGTTAAAACAGGCTCAAAACTGGGTGCAATGGAAAATCTGATCAAGGTAGGCTATTTGGCTAGTGAGTTAAAAACAAGGAATGCCTATATAATGTCAAGAATGCATCATACAACTAGCAGAATCAACAAGAGATAATACAAGTTCTGGAATGTTTGTATAATGCAATCACACAACAAAAAGCAAAGGTGCAAAACTAACTTTGGTTCAAATATGTCAGAACTGATTCAGAACTGGTTATCACAATAAATTATGCATTTTACTTCAAACAAACTATTCTAAACAGGTCAACAATTCTAATTATGCATGCAGATCAAAGAAGTCACTAGAAAATCAGCAAAAACAGTAAAAAGATTAATTCTAAACAGCTTTGTAAAAGGTTTTCAAAGAAACAAAAACAGCTAAAAATATTTCAGCGAACTGAAAACATCATAAGAAAATACCTAGACACTATCAAATATAGTAAAGAAAGCTGAAACAAAATTTTGCTACTCAAACCAAATAAGAAAAACAGAAACTGACCAAAAAACAAAAACACAAAAAAAAAAGACTTAAAAATCTAAAAAGAGCAAATGTATCATACAGAAACTAAGAGCAAAAATAAAAAAAAATTTGTCAAATTTTTCAGCTCTACCCCCACACTTGAAACACACGTTGCCCTCAATGTGTAAGGGAGTGAAACTGATTCAGCAAAGTTAAGCAGAAAACGAAAGGCAAAATGTTCTGATATAAAAGAAAGTAAAGTGTAAAGGAGGAGTAAACTCAGTTTAGAGGCACTTCAATCACTGGTTCTGCGCCCCCTTTGGATTGACCAAAGACTGTGCAGGTATTGCACCAGACTTCTGCTGCACTAGCTCATTAATAGCAGCAGCCAGTTGACCGTTCAAGTCTTGAATAGGGGCTTCCATTGTAGGGTCTGATCTCACTTGCTGTTGAACTGTTTATGGTTTCCTAGCCATCTGAATCTGCCCATCAGTCGGTGCTGCATTTTGTCTTGATGATGATGGTGTATACCTCTGCTGCTGGTTAGGCATTATATGGCCGACTTAGGCTGTTTTGTTGCTGGAACTGATTCTGTTGTGGTCCACTTCTCAGATTTGGGGTCTTGCCATCCTGGATTATACGTATTTGAAAATGGGTTGTAGGCCTGCTGTTTCTGACTTTGATTAGTCCAAGCCTGTTGTGGTGGTCTAAAACTGGCCTGATGGCCCGAGAAAATTCCAGCCTACTTAACTAATGCAAAACTGAGTAAATTGATCAAATGTAAATGTAAACAAGTGTACAATGATCCTACTTAACTAATGGAATTAAAAATTTAACAAGATAAAATGCAGAATTAAAAATCCCAATTCTAACCTAGCCTAGAAAATTGAATTACCTAACTAAACTGTAAAAACTGAAAACATGCATTGGAACAAAATTCAATTGATTAAAGGACAATATTAAACATACAAACAGAAGTAAAACAAGTGCTAAAACGTAAATGGAAGTTCAGAAATGGAATTGTAAAGAAAACAGTAAATCAAAGCAAGTAAAACTATCTACATTAGAAAACACTCCCCAATGATGTTCATATGGTTCTGCTTTCGATTGCCAAGGATCATTGCTTTCGATTGCCAAGGATCATTTCTGATTCCTTGGAGTATAAGTGGTTACTTTGTACTCACAAAGCCTCGGCATGAATCCATAACGGAGTTTAGTAGATTACCAAAGTAGAATTCATATGCACAACACTAGAAAAATGAGTTCTGATGAGGAAGTAGAAGAACATTGGTTCAAACATTGAATGTAAATGTGCATAAAGGTAAAAGACAGAATCTAAAAGCAGAAAACAGTAGATTAAGCTAAAAGATTGCAAGAAAGGTAAATTTTGCATTGAAAGCTAACTGGAATTTGAAGAAACAGCAGCGGTAGAACAAAGAACATGAAAGCTCACTTTGTAGTCAAGACAACCTTGCACTTGAAAAAATCTATACTCTACTTTAGTGAAATGTTAAGTGTGTACACTGACAATTCAGAAATTGAAAAGCTCTTTCTAATTTTCTGACTTAAGTCTTTTATACTCTAGCCTAAGAAATGGAACCTACAAACTGTTAAAACTGTCTACAACAGGTCATGTTAACTGACAATTACAAGTTAGATTTATGTGCAAACTGTTCCAGCCAGTGCAAATGCATATCCAGCTTCTTCAAGTAGCCAGTCCTCCAAGTCAGTGCATCTTCATCCAACAGGCTGGTGCAGTGAAGTTGCTTACTGCTGGCAGCAGGTTGCTTCAACAGCTTAGACCAGTTCCAGGTCTCTTTGGCTGCAGGTCGGCTCCCTTTGCAAACTTCTCCACTCATCACAGCCAGAGCTTAGTCATGTTGCGGTGCAGCTGTATTTACGTTGACAGCTTCTTCAGCAAGTTTCAAGTCACGCAGCTTTTATAACTGGACTGGCTCTTCAATGTACACAAAGTCACAAGCTGGACTTCCTCTCAAGTGAACTGCACAAGCACATAACAGTACCTATAAACACTAATTAGAAGGCTGAACTACACATTAAAAATCAAATTAAAAACTGGTTTAGACTAATCAAAGTGACTAAAACAGAAATTAATTAACTAAAGCACAACTACAATCTATTCTAGAAATAGGAATCAAATCTAAAATTTATTATTTACTAGATTAGAAATTAACTAAAATCAGAATTAAACTAAAATAATAGTTAAAAACACTTTATTAACACAGATTTGTAAGAACTGGGAAATTTACTCTATAAAAACCAAATCTGTTCTAAAAATAGGAAATTAAGACTAAACTATACCCAAAAGAAGTGCTATTAACTACTAAAAACAAAACAAATTAGGGACTTAACATGCTTCCTATGCTATCTTTGATATTTGATAAGGTAGTTGTCCTCTACCTTCCTTTTTTTCTTTTCTGGTTTGTTTATTTTCCCATTTTGTTTGAGAAACTATTTTCATTGGCTTCTCTAGTATGAAAGAGTAATTTCCAAGACCTAGAATTTTCATTGCATTTATAAATGTCTGAATCTGGTTGAAAACTTGTCCACAGATAAGTATAACGAGTTCGGAAAGACTGTTTTCATTTGTTTTCTTCCCATCAATCGTCATATCTCTACTTGCAACATTATGATAGTGTCAACAGTGAAATATTTTTTTCATATTCCTTTTTTTATTGTTTCGATTACCTGTAGTTTTTAACGTTTTAACGGAACTTCCAATATGAAAATGACACGTTTTAGCAATTTATGTTCATGTCAGATCTTCTTGACTGTTGAGAATGATTGTTGCTTAGACATACTAAACAACCTCAATTATAAACCATTGTTTTCATTGTTGTCTCATACGTATTCATCATTTTGTTGCAGTCCAGACGCCACACATGATTTTTACAAGTCTTGAAGATTACAAGGCCAGGGGAACACAAGCATCACCCTATTTTACTGTTTCCTTTTACACTGAATTTGCAGAGAGCAAGGATTTGGTACTGATCCGTGGGGATATCGTATTTACCAGCAAGCTTACTGATTCAGAGGCAGAATGGCTTTTGGAAACTGCTCAGTCTTTTTATCTGAATGATGCAAGGTACAAGCTGGTTGAGAGATTCAACAGAGAGACACGTGATTTTGAGTTCAAAGATGTCTTGCAAATACTGAACATGCCTATTTTGTAACCTTTCTTAATTGAACAACTGCTAAACTAAACAGCAGTAAAGACAAAGCAGAAGGGTGGATTTGATCATGGAGGAAATTGCAAATGAAGGAAAGGAAGAACCGTAACTTTTTCATCATTTAATCATATTCTTTTGCATAAGGAAGAGTGTCTTGGACTGAGCTTCCTCTTATATTGTAGTCTTAGATCCAGTCTTTGTTTTATCTTTCATGTTGATTCAATAAATAGATCTTGTATTTGAATCTCTGCTTCAAAACATTTACAAACAAGTAAAATAGAAAAAGAAGTTTTGTTTTTGTCAGTTTGTATTTGATTACATATATTTCATGAGTTTTCAAAGGGGTCATGGACTCAACACCCTCCCTCAAAGCCAACATAAACTTCAGAGGAGGATTTAAAGTACTGTTTGGAATTGCATGTTACCATTGCAATTAACACATCTAATTCTTTTCAAATGCTGAATTGGAAACTCAATTTTAGTTTCAACCATAAATTGCATATGCCAATAATTGTAACTATAACATCCCATTCACTGATAAGATTATAATTGAGTTTCCAATAACACCCCTAAAAGAAAGAGAAGGCAATGAAGATCACATCCTGTTCATAAATGGTGATAACTTCAATTTGATGTTCTATGCCTATAGCCATGACAATGACACACAGAAGGTCTCTCACCAGAGACAGAAAATATTTGCTCGCTATTTATATTAATGAATGCATTAAATGAAATGTATTCTTTGAGATTTTTAATTATATATACTTCCCATTGATTGATTATGAAATTAATAAATTATTGGATATGCAAATTATTATTGCATGTAAACTTTTCCTTCATAACTTCATTTTATTCAACATAGACTTGACGAAAATAAACAGAAAATTTGCACACCAAAATAAATCATAAGTGTAACGTGGCAAGATTTTGAAAAGCAAGAGTAACCACATTTGAATGGTTCAACAGGATTTCTATATCGTCATTGCCTTAATTAGCATTCATATTTCACTTTCATAAAAAGAAAAGGGAAGATTCAATGTTTTAAAAACTAAGGTCCAATAAATAAGCAGCTACATGCTTTAACTTGAATGTGTGACTTATTGTGCAATGACAATGTCACAAATATATTTGTCTCAATTATTATTTGTTTGGTGTTCGAGAAATCTCCATGGCGGCTTTGAATATCACATCAAAGGCTTTCTCAATGCACAACTTGAACTTCTGTTCATCAATGAATCCCTTTAGTGTTCTCAAGGTGATTCTCAACACTTTCACATAGCTCATAATAGTTATGTCTATATTCTGTCAACACACACAAAAGCATGTTAGAACCTACAAAGTTAGTGGTTTTGATGCATTTTCTTATGTGAATGAATTTAAGTCCCAAAAACAAATGAGTAGTTCAATAAATACCTCTGGCCCACCAGTCATAGTGAAATATAAACCACTTATGGGATGATTTGCCAGAGCCATTTGTTCCATTGGTCCAAAAATGTTGGATATAACAACACTGCAGTTTCCTAGAGTCTTGTAGATGATTTTAGCCACAGCCTAAGACACCAACATAAAAAATCAGAGCAGTTGAATAGAATATGGTAGAGAAGTTGCATTCTAACAATTAAGGGTGATTCTTCATACTATATGGGGTTGTTTTAAGGTTAGATTTTACAAATTAAGAAATGATTTTTATGTTAAATTGTTAAAGTAATTAAAGAATATAAACTAATTTATATTTGATTAACAAACATTTTCTTTTTTCGAAATAAAATTGATTTATTCTATTGGTAGTTATTCAACCTAGCTTCAAACTATTTTAATAAGGTTTTATGCTTTTTTTTTAGTTTATGATTATTTTGAAAATCAAAATATATATTATTTTTTAAAGAAAGAATTCATTCTCTTTAAAACAAATGTAATACCTATTTAAATTTTGGTATTTTTAATTTAGTCTTTGTTAAATTTATTTGGTTTATTGAGTATTCAATTTGTTTTTTATTTTGAATTGAGTATTTGCTGTTTAATTTTTATTTTTATATTAATTGGGTGATATGACTATTATTTTGTCCTGTCATTTCTTTAGGTGATTAAAAATGTAAGGCTTTGTAGTTAATAAAATAATATTATGATTAATGTAAAATAAGAAATGACTTATTATTATCATTAAAGATACACTTAATAATAAGATCATCGAACTCTTCAATATCTTTCATTTGGTCACTTACAATGATCAAGAGAGTGTCGTCATCACTATTGTTGATGTAAGTGACTTCAATATTTTTTCAATAAACGTAATCAAAGTTTACCTGATGTTTTGCTATCACAATATTGTTTTGTATAACACAAAATCTTTTTTCTTAACACATGCAAACAAATAACTAAGATGACATGATAAGATAATAATCATGTTACTTAGTTAATGAAAAAATTATAAAATAAAAACTCAATTGAAAAATATAAAAATTTTGAATACTGAATGAACTAAAAATATTAAAATTTAATAAGAACATACTTGAAAATACACAAATTTATGAAAAGCTTAAAACTTAATTAAACTTAAAATCAACTTCACACCTTATAATATATCTAAATTATAATTTAATTTTAGTTTAAATTAGTTTAACCTCACATTCTAATCATTATATTATTTAATATATATATATATACATATATATATATATATATACATATATATACTAATGAATATACATGATAGTTTGTGTTATAAATTTGACCATAAAAAGCTTACTAAAACGAGTTTAAAAGAATAAAAAAGAACCGTAAAATTTTTTAAACACTCCCTAAATTACATATACATACCTCAGGGCCTTTTAACTTCATCTCCAAATCTAAGAGCAAGCCTATGAGATAAACACTGAAAGAACGTCTTTTCTTCTTTATAAGTTTTCTAGCGTTCCAAACAAACTCAAGAGGGTTGCAGTTTTCTGATTGACTAAGCTTTGGAATAGTTATTTGTAAGAAAGAAATTTTGTTCCCCCATAAACCTTTCACCTTTGAATTTTGCATTTCCTTCACTGATTGGTAGCCTTTAACATTTCTTGTGTTAAGCATTACCACAGCAGTGGATTTTGCTTTTCTAGCCATGTAGTCAATCTCTTGCATGTACAATCGAATCCCATAGAAAATGATCCCAGTAATCACATCATTTATTGTCTGCAAGCATGCAAAAAAAGTTAATCAACTTTTTCAAACCATGTATAAGTATATAGATTAGTCATATTATAAACAAGTTTGAATCAGTGAGTATTTCCTTTCCAACACGACTTATTTCATAACCAAAGTCATATCAGTTGATTAAAAAATAGGATTAAATATGTTTTTAGTTAGATTTTGACGCAAATTGGAATTCATCCATGTCCAAACTTTGGTATAGTTTAGTCTCAAACTTTAAAAATAAACAAATATAGTTATTCTAACATAACTCCATTAAAAAATTTTAACGTGTTAAACAAAATTTCAGGTCAACATTTGAGCTGTTTATTTTGTTTGACACGTTACAACTCAAATGTCAACTTAGAATATCGTTTAATAAGTAAAAAAAAGTTTAACGTTGTTGGGTTAAAAAGATCACATTCGTTCATTTTTAAAGTTTGGAAGCCAAACATATTAAAATTTGGGACAAAAACAACATTTGTGTAGGTTTTATAAAAAATGATATAACAGAATACAATCTTTTTTTGCATATTAATGGATGATCTAATCTTACCACACCAAGCTTGGTTTTGATTGCTTTGACATGATCAAGAGATAGTGATATGCTTGACAAGGCAAAAGGCATAGACTCAGTTCCTTCATATCCAGATCTTACAGGTGTTTTGTCATCTACAACCATTCTTGTCTTCACTAAGCTAGATCCAAAATCTGACATGGAGCTAAAAAAGGAGGAGATAAAAGAAGGTAACTTTTGAATCACGTTTTTCTTTGACCCCTGTGAACTTGATGATGTTCTTGACGGAAAAGTTAGTGGAAGAGAAGGGTCATCAATTCTTTGAAGACAAGAAAGAAGGGCACCCATTAGGGAGTAACCATCTCCAAGAGCATGATGAAGCTTGAAAATTATTGTGCCTGCAGCATTGCTAGTTGGATACTTAATAATATGAATTTCCCACAATGGTTTGTTTTGAGGTGTTCTTTCGGTCAGAATACTTGTTACGTAGTCATCAAAATAGTGATCATATGATTCAGATTCTGGAAACTTGGGAATCTTTACATGCTCTTCAGGCTTCACTTCTACCCTTTTCCATCTCCTTTTACCATTTTCATCTCTTATCTGTGTGAAGAAATCAATTCAATAATCTAGCCATAATATCAATAATTTGAAATTGGTGCCGATAATTTAGACAAAAACACCAAAATGGGTTAATTTATTTTTTCAAAACTGTACAAAATAGATAAGTTATGTTAGCTTGGTATGACTTTGTTATGAATAAGCCGTACTAGATTGATACAACTTCTGACTTAGTTTATATTACAATACATTGAAGTTGTGTTAAGTTAGCACGACTTCACTACTATACCAAATTGACATGACTTATCTATTTTCATAAATTTTTAAAATTTGCCTATTTCAATAATTTTGAAAAAAAAATACACACTTTTGCCGCTTAATACATATAATTATAAATGAATGAGGCTTTTTATTATTATTTTCTTTTGTTTTATTTTTCAAAAATATAAAAGAATTACTTTTTATCTTTACCATTATATATGTGACATTCTTTTCATGTACTAAAAGAAAGAACGCGAGGATCATATATATTCAATAATGTTTGTATATCTTAGCATGTGATACTTTAAAAAACAAAAGTATATATTCCCAAAATAAATGTAAATGCAATTATAAAAAGAGTAAAGGATGGAAGAGAAAAGAACCATGATAGAAGAGAAACGTGGGTTGATGGGGAGGAAGACATCTTTAATCAAAGGTATGGTCTTTGAGTCATCAATTGGAATTGCCATTTCAAGAAAGCCAAAAACATAGGAACATATCACTGAACTGTTGAAATATTGACCTGGGGGACTCACTGCTTCTTCAACCTCTTCATATGATTCATCCATTAGAGAGTGAAATTGTATAAGACTTGAGAAAATGTTGTTTTTGGATGCTAAGCCAAGCCAAAGCATGATCAATATATAGCACCACCATTGTTGTTTGTATAAGATAAGATGTAGAACTGCCAACTGTTGTTTGATGCATTAATGATGGTGCCAAATCCATTGCTTTCACATTGTTGATGAAAAATATATGGGTTTGTAGTTTGAAATAATGCCATGGCCAATAATTATTGAGCCATTTAGATCAGAATGGAAAAAAGTGTGTTCATTGATATGGATATATCCAATTAATGTACGGGTGAAAAGTCAAAAATGATGAACGATGTATAGTTTCAAAATAAATTTAAAATACCAAAATTGTTACAGTATAATTTTAATGAAACCAAAAAACAAATGAGTGTCATTTTCATCGAATTTTGTTTTCTTCCAAAGTTTAGCATCACCATACTTGAAATATTATTGGTTAATTTGTCGAGACTGTATTTAAAAAGGTTATTTCAATAAAGTCATGTGATTTTTTTTCAGTGTGGCTAAAGAAAATTAATCTAGAAAAACATTTTACAAAGATATATCATTTAAAAAAGTTTTTAAGTTTATTTAAATGCGCTCTTAATATATAGAAAAACAAAAATAATTTATTAAAGGCAGGATCCGGTCCTTCAGCTAACTATTTTTTGTGTACACTTGTGTGTACTTTTATGGCACATAATTAGGTATATTTTATTATTAATTAATACACTCTTTAGACTAAAACAAAAATCATAATTAGGGTCCTCTGGTGCCTCCAAATGAAATGGAAAGTCAAGGTATGGCCAACCATACACTTTATTATCTTTACGCCATCCTACGTCCCACGGCATAGGGAGAAAGAATTATAAAGGAATAAAACAACATTTTTTTAACTTTATTCTTTTATTTATATATATAAAGAATGAAAGAAAAAATAAAAAATATTTAAATTATATTTGACTTTTCAATTCTTAAACGATGACATATATCCTAAATATTTTATATATCAATTTATTAGAAATTAATTCTTAATTTTTATGGTTAAATATGTTTTTGTCCCTTAATTCAGTGAAAACTGGAATTAATGCTTCTATGAAATCTTGGCCTAATTTAGTCCTCAAACTTTATTTTGGATTTAGTTTTTTTATCAAAATTTTGTTAAGTTTATTTGACGTTTCAAACATGTTTTAAGATAGTTTCTTAGTTAATATTGAAGTAGAAATGTGTCAAGCCGGATAAACATTCAAATGCTCTCGTGAGACACGTTTAAAACGTTAAATAAATTTAAAAAAAAAATTGGTTAGAAGGATTAAATTCAAGCATTTCTAAAAAAGTTAGAAGACTAAATTAGATCAATGTTTCGAAAAAGGACTAATTCCAATTTTTACTGAAAATTAAAAGACAAAATCATATTTAACTCTAATTTTTATAATAATATGTTACTCTTCCTTATTTCCTCTCCTTCAAATATTATTAAAAAGAAAAAAAAAAAACTAACAAAACTTCTTATTGAGGCCACTGTTGATTGTATAGGAGGCAAGATCTTAAAGTATCGGAACCTATTTTTCTGTACTAACAAAATATAGAAAAAACAAAAACAAAGAACAGAGTATACGTGATAAGAATAACAAGAAGAGAGGTGATTCTCGTAGAAACAAGGTTAAAGCACGCATGTGAGGAAACCATGGGAGACAAGTGTCTCAAACAACGTGGGACTAAGATTAACTAACCGCCATATATATATATATATATATATATATATATATATATATATATATATATATATATATATATATAAAACCAAAATTTCGGACAAGAATTTAAATTATTAATCTATAATTGTATATAAAGAGTTGTGTCCAATTTCATAATTCCAACTTTATCCTTTATAATTTAATTATTTATTAAATTTTTAAAAATTAATGATTATTTTTATAAACTTTTATAAAATTATTTACTTATTTTCTTTTTATTTCTTCTATATTCATCAACAATTATATTTTTTATATTTTCTCCATACATTTTATTTTATTTTTTATTTTATTTATTAATTTAATAATATTAAAATATCATCAATTATTAATATAATTTAAAATATATATATATATATATATATATATATATATATATATATATAATAGTGCTTGTGTTTACGTAAGAGAAGATAAAAAAAATAGTAAATAACATATATATTAAAAATTACTTAAACCTATTAGTCACAGTTGTGGGAAGAAAATTTGTTTTCTCGTATACGAATATGGTTTGATTTTCATATTTTTATTTTTATTTTTTTAATAATATATTTTTGTGATGAATAAGTGATTGGTATACTTTTAAGATATTAACTGAAATGTCATGATATATACTGATACTGAGTCTTTAAAAGAAAAAGTATAAAAAAATCAACCAAAATCTTAATTGAAAAACGTATCCAAAAAGTTCAAGAACACTCAATCTAATATCTGAACTTCTGTGCAAACTACACCCACCACTAAATGTCTTTTAAAATACACAAAAACGACAACACATACTTTATCTCAAAATTTCTCAAAAACTAATAATAAAGTGATTAAAACAATCTAAAGTAAAAATATCATGAAGAGCCTCTTTTGCTGATATAAGTAAAAAATAATAAATTATTATCAATGAAAAAGTTTGATAACGTTGCAATAAAAGAAATAATTTGTTATTAAGATTACTATAAATTAGAAAAAGAAAACTCTGGAATTAGTTGTTGGAAGATAGCACAGGAATAATTAGAAAATAATTATAATTCACTTTATAATTATTTTTATTATCTTTTTGTTAAATAATATAATTTATGTTTCAATTAAATATATTATTTTCAACAGTTTAATATTAAATACAGTAGTATTAAGTTGTTTTTGTTATGTGGTATAGATTAAGTGAGTTATAATTGAATCATATTAACTGGGTTATTATACATTTAAATAAAAAAGTTACACCTTTTAGTCAAGTAATAAACTTATTTCTAATAATTAATATCAGAGTTAATGTTATAAATTTCTAGTATTATTGAGGAAAGATTATTGTGAATGGTATTAATTAGTATGACAATTATTAAAATAAATTGTTGTGAGTAATATCAATTAGTACGATAATTACTAACAAAAAATTATTATAGATGATATCAATTGTCTTATACATATGACAATGACTAAATAAATCGAATCATGATCAAATCGTCCACCCTAAGTAATAATTATAATCTAGACTAACAGTTATAATCTTTGGCTAAACAATAAATATTTGATCTAACAGTTTTTTTAGAAAGTTGATTCTAGAAAGAGGTGTTAAGAGCACTTTCTTCATATTTATTTTTTTATGAAATAAAACACTTTACGTGTCATGATTTTGTACTACAAGTTCATGCTGAGACAAAATAAAGACACGTATTTCTAACAAGCCACGTGTAATGTGTACAAAAGAATTCGAGTGAAGAGATTTGATTGGATATATTAAAGAGAAAAACCATTTAATTTTATTATATTTTCTTATTTTTATTTATTTGTTTTAGTTCAAGTTATATGCCACACAATCTAAAGCAGATTTCATCAATTCATATATAGCTTTAATCTCACTTCTATTTTTAGAGAAAATATGGAAGAAAAATTTTAAAATACCAAATATTATCTTATTTAAGCTATAATATAACAAATGATGATAACTCTTGAAATGTATATTACTAAAATTAAATTAAGAGACCGTAATGATTATATTCTGTCTCTAGTAATAAAAAATTATTTGGGTATCACTTATTCTTGTATGCATATATTTATTAAAAAAAGGTGTTTAAATATGAGATATATTATAAATTTATAAATGAAAATATATTTATTTATATATATAACTGGTTTTTTAATTAGATTTTAAAAGAAAAAAATTGGCAAACCTAATCCTATAAAAAAATTAACTTTAAATTTTTGGTTTATTCTACTTTTTTATCATTATTCTCGGTTTTTATTGGATTATATCAGTTTATAAAAGCCTATATTTTTATTAGGATGGGCATATGAGGTAAAGAAAAAACAGTTTTGAAGTTAAATGTCAAATGACACTTAATGAATCCAAATGCATGTTGAACATACATGAGGATTTATATGAACATGACCATACGCTTAATTAATTTAGCTAGCATTCAATTTCTCGTAAACTTTTGATTTGATTAATTATTTGAATTAAATGGTGAAGTTTATATTTGGAATTCCCTTAATAGTGTGGGATGCACATTATGTGTTCATTCAATTTCCATTGGACAAAATGACGAATAATGATGAATGTATCATACACATGGCCATCAATCTAACCCATGACATATCAATATCAACTAATTAATTAATTTAATTATCTCTTAGTCTTGATAATTCGTAATGACCAAACGGCCCCTATAATGACTACTAACTAACCAAAAATTATTGTACAAATCTCTATTCTGAATCATTAATACGACAACAATAGGTATATGACTTTTAGAATCCAAATGTCTAAATATATTATGTCAGTTTAATGCAAATTAAGCTACGTATTTTGGAATATTGTATACATGGCTTTTATGATGGAGGGAATAATTGCTTTTGGTAGTTGTAAAATTTAATGAACAAAACTCAAAATACAAGACGTCTTTCACCTAAATACTACACAATATAAAGAATAAAAAATAAATTATCAAAAAACATGAGAAAATTTTTAAATAATAATTAATTTTAGCAACAAAAAATTGTCAGCTACTAATAACTAATTTAAATGTTCAATTGCAAATTAAAAATTTATTGTTTCAATGAATAAAAAATTATAATTGATCGCTAAATTGATCACTAATTAATTAAAAACTAATTCTTTTGATACTGAAAACTATGATAGTTAATGTTTAGTGACTAATTTATAAACTAATTTTTTTATAGTCAAAAACTTGAAACCTAAATTTTAAAGACTAATTTAGAGACCCATTATAATTTTTTATTCATAATAATGACTAATTTAGTAATTAATAACTTTTTATTTTGTAAATTGGTATCTAAATTGGTCACTATAATAACTAACAATTTTTTGTCACTAAAATTGATTGTTAATGGAAATTTTTCTTGTAGTGATGAGAATCTAATATATAAAAAAATAATATAATTTTATTAAAGTGTTAATAAACTTCAATTAATATTTATGAATAAATTTCACTAAAAATAAGTTCATTTTTACCATTTGATTATAGAAAAAATTTAAGAAAACTTACAATTTAATCATTTCTTTTTAAATATAGTAAATGTTCATTTTTTCTTACCAGTAATTCAATAATATCACATCATCATATTTTATAAAAGGTGTCTATTTACACAACACAATAAATACTAATGACTAACTAATCATGAATCATGTTACATATCACCCAATAGAATTTGTGATGTGTGGAACATGTGTTTTGCTCTTAACATAAGACTTGAACACATTAGATGTTCTTTTACTGGACAAGTTTAGAAGATACACTCTATTACACAAATAAACAAGATGCATATCGCTTAAGTTTATCATAGGTTTTCACCAAATTACCATCGAAGGGTTGAGTTACCTGTATCATTAAATGATCTTATACAATAAGTTGATCATATTTTATTGAAACAATTTTCAACAAATTACCACCTTTTGAAATAACTTTCCGTTTTTTTTATCTTGGTTCAAAACAAATCCTTTAAAAAAAGAAACTTACTTCAATTGCCATTGAATCATTAATCAATTGGACTAAATCTGAACAATGAAGAACTTGTTGCTTAACAAACATTTTGTAATTATGTTAGAGTAATTGTGATTTGTTCAAACTTTCATTATCTTCACAAATCTTCTAATAATCACCTCTTTTACAAAATGTATCTTGATAACAATGTATTTCATTCTTTCAAAATTACTTGTCTTGCCCCCTCAGCTTTTCGGTTAGGCCCTACAACAAGACTTCTTTCATCGCTTCTATCATGGTAATGTAATTGGCTTCAATTATAAAAAAAATGATTTCCTTTTGTAGTTTGTCTTGCAACTAATAGTAGTGACATATATAGTAAACATATAACTAGTGAGAGATTTTCTAGAGTTCAAACATCTAGGATAAGTTGAGTTTACAACTCTTTCAACGGGAGCACCACCAATTTATGTGTCTTTACTCCTTCTATTTACTTTAGAAACATGCATTTGACAACACATGATCCTTTCTTTCCTTTCCTTTTATAAACATATGAAACACAACCAAATATTTTCATATTTTTAAGGTTGACGAAAAATATTGAAGAATTTTCCTCATAAGTCTTTATATCAAGTGTTGTTAAAGGAAATTTATTAATAAGATAATTAACTATCATAATAGCTTTAGCCCAAAATGGGAATTCTAGCACTTAACAACATACATATTATTCTTTTTGTAATAATTCTATTGAATATTTTTGATAAGCCATTCTACATAAGAGTCTCAACTATTGTTCAATGTCTCACTATGTCATTCTTCTTATAAAAGTTATTAAACAAAATTTTGTAGCATTATTTGTTTTAAACCTCTTCACTGTATTATTGGTTTTGTTCTCCATTAGACGTTTCTAACTTATGAAGTTCTCAAAGACTTCATATTTGATCTTCTAAGGGTATACATGTAGCTTCCTCAAATGGTCATCTATTATTAATAGGAAGCACTTGTCACCAGAGTGTGATAGACTACGCAAAATTTTAGATTATAAACTTTGTCACTATCGAAGAAGTCTCAGTCCTACAACCCAACACATTCTTTCTTTCTTACATAACCTAGCCTTTTGTGTCACAACTCATTCTTGAACAAGGTGGTCTATTGAAGAGTAAATGTTGAGTAAGATACTACAACATCATACAAGTCATTCTTCTTACACCCTTCATCAGAAACATGAAGCCTTTCATCAATTTTAGAATTCCCTTTCACCTTTCGATACATACCCTCTTTTTTACAATCACCAAAGGTTATAATATTTATCTTCAAGTTAGGTGTAAACCTAACTTCAATTAATACTTTTCAATTATAGCATGTAGATGAAACATGATAGTTCTAACTATAATTATATGAAACTAGTTATTACCAATGAAAACTTACCTTTCTTCAATCAGTATAAACTTCTAGGACAACTGAAAATTTAGTGTCATGTGTAGCTAACATCCAGAGTTCATAATTCATTCATAATCATCAATATTTCTTGACATAATAAGGATCTTTAATCATTCATAACTGTTAGTGTATGGCCGAGTAGTACTCGGCCCAACAAGAAGAAACTGGCCGGGATCATCCCGGCCCAGACAGGGGCGTCCCCACGTGAGGGCCCAACCGCGAGGGCTTGGATCCAGCACAACGCTGGCAGCCCAGTAAGCGTAGTGGCCGTGTACTTCCCGGCCCTATTGGCTGAGTACACCCCGGCCCAAGGGGTAGCAGGCGGGACATGTGTTATAGAGGGGTAGCATGCAATCAAACCCCAGAAAGGAAGGAGTTGATATTCGAAAAGTACAGACGACTAAGAAGGGAAGGAGTTGATATTTGAGAAGTACAAACCCCAAAAAGGAAGGAGTTGATATGTGAGAAGTACAGACGGCCGAACCCCAAAAAGGAAGAAGTTGATATTCGAAAAGTACAGACGACCAAAAAGGAAGGAGCTGATATATGAGAAGTACAGACGGACATACTTTGGAATGGAAAGGACTGATCTTTATTAAAGGCACAGAAGAACAATTCTTGCCAATAAGGAAAGAACCGCTGCGTGTAACCTCAGTCGGAAAGGGAAGGAATCGATCCTCAAATACAAACGGCCCACAAATATTAATAACGGGTCCATTAAGAAATCAGTATAAATTAAGGCCTAGTGAACAGGTAAAGGTACACTTTTCTGATTAACCTACTACTACCCATATCAATCGCTCTCTAACTTGAGCGTCAGAGTGCCTGCAGGTACCCCCACCCCCGGAGTGCAGACGACTGGGAGTGCAGACGACTGGGAGTCTCAGGAGGAGTCCAGGGAGGAACAGGAGGAGGTTCGACACAGAGGGTTCTTGAGACCGTCTGGTTCCGCACCTAAATAGTATCGATCAGGTACAATAACCCTTTTCAACAAGAGCAATTTCACCAAATGTAGACGATTAGTTAGACTTAGTGATAAGAGTCTCCATAGCATTAATACATCAAATTAGACACTCATCAAATGCTTAAATTGTTTTTATTAGGGAAAACTACCCCTTTTTAACTACATTAGTGAGCATCCTCCCTAGATAAATGAGAAGTGTGAATACTAATGAAATTATGTTGTTTTACAGAAGAAAATAGAAAATAACAGGCAAAGGGTTGAGCCACTATTGAGGGTGTTAAGCCATGATAGTAGAAAATACAAAACAAGCACATGAATTCTTTTACTGAGCCTGATAAGTGATTTTGAGCTACATATATGGACTTGAGTTGTGAAGTACAAAACATGGGACAAAAATTGAATTCATAAAAGAAATTCATGCCTCAAGCACTAGAACAATAATGTTGAGCAGAAACAACAAATTAACCCAAAAGAAAAGCTCATGTGGTTGATTGCATAAAACTTGGTTGAGCATCGTCTAAATCAATCTATAAAACAGGACCTTCTCCTCTAGCTAAATTATTTGGAGGGAGATAAACCTTTTAAATTTGTAAAAATCCTTAGAAAATTTGTTTAGGGTGAGGTATAGGAGTGAAATCACTAATTCTTGTGTAGAAATGGGACTGATCATCATTATGCGTGGCTAATTTCATAGTTTCAAGGTTGAATGTAATTGAACTTACCTTTTTCTATTTATGATTAATCATGTGATGTGCTTATTTCTATTATGTTTCATTAGTCTATAGTTTGTTTTAGTATCTTTGTTATTTTTAACTGGTTTAAATTAAGTTGGAAAACCAATTTGAATTATGGTCTAAACAAATTGTCATACATGTACTAGTGTCTGCGTGGTACCTGGAAAGGATGTTGGGTAGAAAAGTCTTGTGCATTAAAGAAGGGTTTATTCAACCAAGAGTGGAGGAATCACCTTGGGTCTAAAATTCTCTAAGTTATAGATGGTAGGAATGAGTCTAGATCTACTTTAAAAGAGCACTTCCATTGTAATGAATCTTGATAGATTTTAGGTGTAAGGAGGAGAAATCAAAATTATATTTAAGAAAAGGGAGAAAATGTTCAACCTTGCCACATATTCTTAATATTTTTCTCACCATATTATATTTTGCATAATTGAAACTTGACAGCATTTATAACCTTTATCAAAGCATTATTTTATTATACATTAGAAGTTGACAATTCTTGACAAATCTCTATGGATACGACACTTGAATTATATTTCAACACATTAGTACACTTGTTGGAATTGATTGTTAAGAATATGTCATCATTTAGACAGTATATTGGTTTCAAAAACCTATCACAGTGGTTAGACTTCTTTCATCCATAGGACACAACCACTTAATGTTTCCTTCATTTATACAATAGTAACATTTAATGTTAGACACATTACCTTGACCATTGTCTCATGACCTCAACTTCGATCTCTGTCTATTTTTTATTTTCATTGTTAGACATTTTCCCCCTTTCTATTAGGTCATCTCTAGATGTCTTTAGCTCATTTAACTCTTTTGAGCTAAGATCCATTTGAACCTTTTTAAGATAGATATTTTCTATTTCATACAACAATGTATTCTTAAAATGCTCACACGTCTTAGATAATGAACATAACAACAATAACACTTGATCCTTATGTCAATTTGTACATCAATATTCTCTAAATTGAGAATTAGTTATTGAACTCATCCAATTATTGGTTGGTTGTTTTTTTATAGCTCATCGTTTATGATTAGAACACTTGCTTCATATATAGATGATTGATCAAGGACTTCGTCATATACAAGCTCTCTTCTCCTTTGATATTTGCCTTGACATCCTATAAAAAAATCATAGGATAATTCCACTTTGACCTTTCTCCAATAATGTTTTCTTATCATTCATAGCCATGAAAACATCAAGTTTGGCTTGATTTTTGAAAACTTCTTGATAGTCTTGTTGAACCAAGTATGCACAAATCTTCAATTGTCATAATCCTAAGTCATTAACTCCAATGAACTTCTTAACCTTATACTGATTATTGGATGCAAATGTTATGTTCTTTATACCAATCTATTATGGAAATAATTAAACATTTTCATCGAAATACAAAATTACAAATCACATAAAGTCAACAAAGAATAAGAAGGAAGAATAATTAAACACATCATGATTTAACATTGTTCGATTACAATGGTAAAAAACTTCACTATGAACAATTTCATCTTCCTCTCTTGAGTTATAGAAACATCTTAAGAGAGATTATAAACTCAATCATTTCTCTCTAATATAACGAATGCCCCAATTTAGCCTTCAACCAACATAATAACAATATATTATCATGCTTTACACAAGGCACCTATTTAAACAACATAAAATTAACTAATTTATCATGAATCTCAACATTTATTACTCAATAGAGTATATCACACATAAAACATGTATTCTTCGCTTAACACAAGACCTAAAACCTGAACACTTATATGTTTGTTCTACATGGTAGGAGATGTAGGTGATTATACAATATGTATTTCCACAAAATAACTTAACCATATGCACTCCATCAGTTGGGTAGGTAAGAGACACTTCACTCAAGTATATAAGACAATTGACAAAGAGTAGATACACAAATACAATAACACAATCTTATGTTGTATTTTATATAATTTTATTTATATAAAATTATTATTCTCTATTTTGTTATTATTGTGAATTAACATTAATCAATAAATTATATTATTTGTTAGTATCATTTATATTGCACATGATTATTAATTTTATGGATAATATATAATTTTGGATTTCTGATGAACCGTCCGTGGTGGGTTAGACTGTTCAGTGAACGGTTTGTGATGAACTTGATTATTTAGTAACCTATTGAAAGGTCCATGGTCTCTACTGGTAAGGATATAAAACTGATATCTCATTAATCGTTTTAGATAGAGAAATAAAAAATTAGATAGTGTTTTTGTTTTGAACATTCAATCTTTTAGACATACCCTATCAAGAAGAGAACATTATCCTCGCACACACATATTTAGAATGAATGAGAGAGATGGATCTTTCGTTGATTCCTAACTGATAATCAAGTATGCTTCCGCATTCTGCTCCTAATATATCGGGGATAATTTATTGTATGATAGTGGTTAATACTCTTTATGATTAGTCTGTTTCGATCATAATCTAACATCTTATACACAAACAATAAAATTTCATTAACCTAATCACCAATAATTTTAAATTTAGGTGCAAAAATACACTATTCTATTGTTTTACTAAATATAGTAGACTCAAATATGTTTTTAGTTCTCATAAAATGGGTGTGTTTTATTTTTTAATGAAAAACATTGTTGGTTTTAATGTCTAATATTATGTTACCCTGATTAACATGAAAGGTATCACGGTAAGTTATGTGTGTTAGCATTGTGATATAATGTGAATATGTAATGATTTAAAAAATATTGTAAAATATATGATATTTACCTATTCAATATGTAGCATAAGATTAAAATTAGTGGTTATTGAAATAAGAAAAATATAAAATATTTTACACAAATTAAAATTAAACTCATACAATTTATTAGAACTAACAATATATTTAAGAATATATTTATACAGTGAATAAGATATTTGGTTTGTAATTTTTAAAAGAAAAACTCAAATAGAAATTTTATTTTATTTTTATTAGCAAATGTTATTTCTTAGTTTTTTTAGTGGAGTAGTGAAACTTACAATTTCTCCCACTTTCTCGTCTACCTCTCACCTAACCAACCTTAGTATTTTTTACCTAAATAACTAAATAATTAGTTTGTCAAAAGTTTATTAAAATTCCTCTTTTTTAAACTCTTCCCAAAAGAATTGAATCTACACTTTTTCCTTCCTTTCTTTCTTTCCCTTCCATCTAATAGAAATATTACTGTAAATTTACACGGTTATCTATTTATAACCGTATGAAGGGGTTGAGAATTCATAATTGTATACGTTATTTTACTGTAACTCCAGAATTGTGCTGAAAGTATTATGAAATTGTTCTGGAAATTTTCTGATTTTCAGGTGTATGGATGTTGTAAAAACAGTCAAATTTTTAAAAAAAAATGAAGCAGTTTGACGTTTGGTGTGCCCTGACAGACGTTATTTAACGTCTGACTGTACCAGGGCCGACGTTATTTAACGTCTGACAGACGTTAAACTGCTCAGGTTTTTCCCTCATTTTAGCGCGAAAATTGACGTCTGTGTTTACTAGTCCCGACGTTGAATAACGTCGGACTCTTAAAAGACCGACGTCAAGTGACGTCTGCTATTTTTCTGATGTTATTTTGACGTCACCCGATATAACGTCGGTGTTTGAACAAACGTCAAAGGTCAAAAATATCGGATGTTAAAAAGTTTTTTTGTGTTAGTGCATTAAGATCAGTTTAATAAATTATTTTCTTTATCAAACATGAGGAACAAAAATATATGATTAATTAATATTTTCTTTTTTCTTTTCCAGACATTTCATTCCTCTTTATCATAACGATAAGACAGTGTACCTAAAACAAGGAGTCGGACAATTATCAAAAAGCAGGTATATTGATTACTCAAGCCAAAAAAAAAACAGAATGACTCTCAGAATCAGCTACAAACTAATTTTAATTAAAACAATATAGTACAGATATTGATATTATAAAGTAAATTTAAATCTTAATTTATATATAAATTTATTAATTATTATAATAATTATCTAGCATTTATATGTTTTTTATTAAAAATTGTATTATACTTTTGCGTAATGATTAAACTATTAATTAAAATAAAACAAATGGGTCTAACGAATCTAACAGCAAGAGCATTGGACCAACATTCATACGGATGGGCCCCAAAAAAAAACTATGAACGAGTTTCATTTTGGGGGTAAATTTACTTTGAGAAGTGCATCATATGAGATATGAACTAATGAAAGTTTATAAAAGTAAATAAATTCTAGTAATATAATTAAAATGAACAGTAAAATTAAATTTATCATCGGTCTCTACTCATAAGTGATGCAATACACTATTGGACTACCAAAACAAAACCCCTAATTGAGGTGTAAGAGGATTAAGGGTTCATATTTAAAATTTCATTTTATTTTTTCGGTTGAGGGCAAAGTTAACAAAAATTCGTATTTGAAATCACTTTTTTTCATGTGTTTGAAAAACAAGTATTCATTTTTGTAACTTACTTTTTGTTCCTATAAAATATTTAAACTTTAAGTTTATTAATATAAGATTATTAAAAATAATCACCGTATCTAAAGTATTATATACTTTAAAACACAGAATTTTGTCTTTAATTTCAATTAGAAATTTATCCCATATATTAAAAATCTTGAATAATATAGTTTCTCACAATTTTATAAATATATTTTTTCCTAGTCCACAAATATGCATTCTTTTTTTCAAAATAAAATCGTGACAGAAATATTGAATATTAAAGTTTCTTCTCTTAGCTTTTCAACACACATTTTCTAGACTAAACTATAACTAAGACATTAATGCCCAAACAAGCAATTCATTCAACATAACAATTTTAACAATTTTGAATTTAAATGGTCAAGATTAATTTTCTTTTCACTGGATGTCAATTTATGTATTAAGTATGGAAAAAAAAATCTGTTCATGGTTATGAAACCTATAATTAAAGGAATTTGCATTAAAGGTGGTGATTTAATAATGTTAGCAAATGGGTGATGGAACAATAATATAGACAAGGAAGACCTGAGAAATTTTCTTCTTATTATTAAATGTAAATTACATTCTAACACTAAACAAAATTGGAATAAACATATATATAATGATTTATATAGAATCATTTGTTTGTATTTATTGCTTTCCGTAATTATAATTAAAAAAGCGATAGACAGGAAATAACATTGTTGTAAGAATTGTTATAAACATAACATTTTTGGTTAATTTAAGCTTTGGTTTTGTTGGGCATCTCCATTGCTGCTTTGGATATGACGTCAAAAGCTTTCAGCACGCACAATTTGAACTTCTTCTCATCAATAAAGCCTTTCTGTGTTTTCAAGGTAATTCTCAACGTTTTTGTGTAGCTTATAACTGAAATATTTATACTCTGCAACATGTCATGGTAATTAACACGGTTAACTAATTCAATTCTTTAAGAGTTGTGTTTAAATAATTAGTAAATTACTAAATACAATATATAAAGTTGTGATATCAAATATTCATAACACTACATTACCGTACATTAGTGGAAAGAAGTAGCTTGTATTCTTTAAGAGTGATCCAGGAACAGAACATGTATTGTAAATTGTGATAGCCTATGATGCACATATGATATGTGTATCGAACAATATACTACATCTATTCGATATGTCGATACCTTTCTTTTGAAAATAATAGGATATGATACGTTACATATATATGTAGATTGAAAAGTGTATAATCATTCTTAAAAAACATGATAAATATATAATTATTATTGTCTGAATATAAATTAAAAAAAATGTATTAAAGTTGTAACATAAAAATGTATAACTATTGTTATCACATAAGTACTTTTATTTTATAGATTAGATATTTCATTGATAAATATAAGTAAAGTACCCTAAAGTAACAGATATGGATATGTGTTGAACACAAATATGTAATCCAAATTAAAATATCGGTGTATTATAGGTGATAGTTCATACGAATTTAATTCAGTTTATTTTAAAAATTTTATTATTTTCAAATTTTAAAACGATTTTTTAGAATTATTAATACTTACAATTAGGAAACTCATGATAAATTTGTTACCTCTGGTCCACCAGTCATTGTGAAGTACAAGCCTTTCACAGGATGATTTGCCAAAACCATAGGTTCCACTGGTCCAATCAAGTTCGACACAACAACACTTGAGTTCCTCAGTGTCCCATAGATATGTTTAGCCACTGCCTGTATCAAACAAACATTCTAAAAAAGAAATAAAACAAAACTGCACTAATAAACAGAAATAGAAATATTTCTTAAAAATCAATTTAAATAAAAATATATTAAGTAAATATTTTCAACTTAAAAAATAGAAAATTATTTATTAATAAAATTTTGTCGACAAACTTTTGATAATGTACGCGTGACAACGTCTCAATAAATGTAAGAAAGATTTGATGTGACTTTAAAAAAAATATTTGATGTGACTTGAAAAAAAAATGTTTAATGTGTTGAAAAACAAATTTTGTAAAAAAAAAAGGTTTGTTCAAGTATCGTGTCATTAAAAAATATAGAAAGTTTGGCATTGCACTTGTAAGAACACACCTCATATCCTCTTAATTTCAGCTCCATATCTAAAACCCATTCAATGAGAAACACAGTGAAAGAATCTCTCTTCCTCTTAATTTCTTTTTGGGCATTCCACACAAACTCAAGAGGGTTAGAAATGTTGGTTTGGGTGAGCTTAGGTATTGGAACATGCAAGAAAGAGATATGATTCCCCCAAGGGGATTTTGAATCAGCCTTCATCATTTCTTGCACTGATTGGTAACTTCCAATGTTCCTTGTACTCAGTATCACCAATCCTGTTGAATTTGCTTTACTTGCCTCGTTATCAATCTCTTGCATGTATAGCCTAATCCCATAGAAGATTGCCCCAGTGACCACATCGTTTATTGTCTGCATTTACACAAAAGTTACTCTTATTTACCTTATAATTAACAAAAAAAAATTCATCATCAAATAATGTCGATAAATATAATCATAATCATATCTATAAAAGTTGTTTTTTAATACATCTTGTCCTCAAAATAAGTTACTTAAATGTGTTTTAATTTTTAAATTTTGACGCGAAATTGAAATTTGTTTATTTTTGATATATTTTTATCTCAAAACTTAATAAAAATAAATGGATATAATTCTTTTAATCTAATTACATTAAATTTTTTAAATGTATCAAACATATTTCATGTTAGTATAAGTTATTCACACCATTTGACACGTTCTCGTCTCAATGTCAGTTAAAAAATTTGTTTAGTACGTCAAAAAAATTTATGATACGTCAAAAAAAATTAACATAATTAAGTTAAAAAAATTATATTAATTTATTTTTAAATTTTGGAAACTAAATCATATCGAAGCTTTCGAATAGAAACAAAATTTAATTTCACTTCAAAGTTTAATAACTAAAAATATATTTAAGCCGATAAATATTTGAATATTTTACCACCCATTTTGGCAAGTTACTCTTACCACTCCAAGTTTGGACTTGATACTTTTGACTTGATCAAGAGAGAAGGATATGTTTGATATCACACAAGGCAAAGACTCAACACCTTCCTCACCACTCCTTATAGGTGATATATCATCCTCAACAACAGTACTTTTCGCTATGCTCCATCCAAAGTCTGAAATAGAGTTGAAAAAAGAGAACACTGTGGAAGAAAACCACCTGAAGAAACCCTTCTCAGAAGGTGACGATGATGATGAAGATTTTCGAGAGGGAAATGAGAGAGGAAGAGAAGGGTCATCAGCTCTTTGAAGAGAAGACAGAAGAGCTCCCATAAGGGAATAACCATCTCCAAGAGCATGGTGAAGTTTGAATATCAAGGTGCCAGCGCAAGTGCTTGTAGGGTATTTGATCACATGAATTTCCCAAAGGGGTTTATCTTGTGCCGTTCTTTCCATCAATAACTCTGTCACGTACTCTTCAAAATATTGGTCATACGATTCCAGTGACTCGTTTTCTGGGAATGTTGGAACCTTTATGTGATCTTCAGCTTTTACCTCTACTCTTTTCCATTTCATTTCTCCGTTTTCGTCTCTCACCTACCATGTGTTTGTGAAAATGTTACACAGTTATCATGAATAAAAACATTCACAAAATTGGAGTAACAGTGAGAGTGAGAAGAACCATTATGGAAGAGAATCGTGGATTCACTGGTAGAAACACCTCTTCGAACAAATACTTGGCTTGAGATAATTCAATTGGAGTTTCTGATTCTAAGAAGCCAAAACAATAAGCACACAGCACTGTGGTGTTGAAGTATCGTCCACTGGGACTCACTGGCTCTGTAGCATCTTCTGAGTTCTCCATTGCACTGTTGTTGGACTAATAGGATTTAGAAAGTGGAAACTAATTGTAATGTTTGGAGATTGAGTATCCATTTATACTAAGATAAAGAATAATTAGTACGTAATCTTATAATAATTTAAGGTGAATCATATAAAACTTTAAATACAATAGTTATCCTATGAAATCTTATTACGAAGTGAATTTTAAAATGAAATTTGCATCTATTTTACTAAACTTGTCTTATGTCCTTATATTAGGTGAAAATTTCAACGTCATATTTATATAGAATGGGAAATTAATTTAAAGAGATAGTCTAATTTGCCCATAATTTAATGGTGATTGCGCCAGTATGTCCGCCTTAACTTGAAGGGAAAGTGTAATTTGTCTATAAATGAATGCTGATTGCGCCATTATGTCTGTCTTAGTTTCAAGAGAAAAGTCAAATTTTCCCATAAATTAATGCTGATCCCGACAGTAGGTCTAACTCAGGCAGTTTCTTCCTCCACTCTTTATAGTTTCATAATTCCTTTTTAATATTTTATTATTTTTAAAATATACAATTTAAAAGCTATTATTTTAAAAAAAATAACATTATGATTGTATAATTAAAAATAAAATGATTTTTAAATTATATAATTCAAAGAAAAATTAAAATTTATTTTGAAAAAAAAATTCAGAGTACATAATTCAAAAATTATTTAAATTTTGGATTATACAATTCAACCCCTCTCAATACATAAAATATGATAAAAGTATATTTTTATCATTTAAATGTATTTTATAGAAAATTATTTGCACCATAATATTAATTTTATAATTTTAATAAAATGTAACTATATAAATTAAATAAATTGTACAATTTTATTAATATTATTTGTATTAGGAAAACACTTCGCCGTTTTTACGATAATTAAAAATAGTAAATATATTATAAGGTCCACTTTTATTTTACGTTATGGGTTCAGTGTTAGTTTTGCAAGGGTCCATAGCCAATCACTTGTTCCTAGGACCCTTCACAGATGCCCACTCACTTCCTATTATGTCTCCTGAAACCAAAACAGTTCTCTCACTTTTCCCCCTTTCTGAAATAGGAACTTTGCTAGGGCTTGAGTTACTCCCTCCTTCAAACTCATTGAACGCTCCCCTCTGCATAAGTAAAACTCAAACCCCTATCTTTGTATTTCTTTTCTGTTTGGTCGCTCTAGTTCCACGTAAATATCTGTTGTGGTTTTAGTCTTGTTTGTTTGTGCTTTTGTTTTCAGCTCCTAAAGTTGGTGTTGCTCCCACTAAGAGTTTTCCTCTCTTTAAGTTAGCTTGCAGTTTCGAGGAAAGGGAAGTTAAAATTTTCACGTTTTTGAAGTATATTGCTTGTGTTGGCCTCTATTTCATGTTTAAAATTCCTGATTGACGTTTGTGCTTGCATGAAAATGAACTAATTGTGATTTGATATTGATTTCTACTTTGCATGCGCGAGCAGGGGAGAAACCTTCTATTCTCACCCAAGCGAGCAACCCTTGCCTAAGCGAGAGTAGTAGAAACTCACTCCTGATTTCTACTCGAGTTGTCGCTCAAGCGATGAGCTTCTGTTTTAAGCGTTGAGAAATCTCGCTCAGGCGAGAAGGTCTTGCTTAAATGAAAACTCGCAAAACCTCACATTGCTCCCTGTTTGCAATCTCGCCAAGGCGGGGTTTTTTTGCTTGAGCGAGAGACTCTTGTCGCGCGAGTGAGAGCTCTTTAGCTTGAGCGAGATTGGTAGAAGAATTGTTTTCACTCCTTGATTGCTTCAATGATTGATTTATTTACCCTTAATAGCACCATGAATGATACCATGAATGTTTTATGTGATATAATGCGATTGAAATTGATGTGCTTGGTATGAAATTAAACATGAATTGGTTGGTTGGTTGTGCATTGACATGAAATTATAATCCTATGAAAGAACATGTGGGTTTGGTGTGGGAACATGGGTATGGTATGAGCTTGGCGAGATTTCATGGTGGTGTTGTTGAGTATATAATCATAAGGATTCAAGGAAGGTTGCATCCTGAAATTCTAAAACATCAGTCAGACTCACATAGAGTAGATTGGTTCAAGTGGTGAGAGTACCAGGAGATCCTAACCTTTGGCATGATAATGACCTTATATGATCATGGGCTAACCTTGTACGTGGTAGGGTGAAACTCATTGACAATGGCTCTATAGAGCAGTAGAGGTCACCACAAGTGCAAACATCTAGTGAATCCAATCTCATTATATGTATCCGGATACTTGAGTTAGAGGATCTTTATTGTTTTTCATCACACGCCTTGTATGTTTACTGAAATTCCTATTTAAATTCTGCCTGTTTATATATATATATATATATATATATATATATATATATATATATATATATATATATATATATATATATATATATATATACATAT
>Ga0214542_1001281_pt1 | contig 51203 bp, 18 predicted proteins | sample CNSS1metaG_FD_160096 | JGI IMG/M metagenome (GOLD analysis project Ga0214542, IMG submission 160096) | Root nodule microbial communities from cowpea collected in UCLA plant growth center, Los Angeles, California, USA - CNSS1 | ecosystem: Host-associated > Plants > Roots > Nodule | place: USA... | reverse complement strand
ATTTTTATTTATTTCTAAAAAATATATATATATATATATATATATATATATATATATATATATATTATTTTATTTAAGTGGACTAGTGAGTCAACCCCTTTAACCCACCAACCCGTGGTAGACTGGACCATATTCAAAAAATTCCAGCTTGCTTGTAAGTGAACCGGGTTAGGTTAGCTTACTAAGTGGCCAATCCATAATGAATCGAGTTGGGTTGGGCCGAGCGGCCCATTTTGACAACTCTATTTTTTTTCATCTCAGTTAAACTTTTCACTAGTATATGCAAGTATTTTTCATATTCGTTTAATCTAAAATTTATATATTTCTACAGGGATTTCAAATTGAAGTTATTGCCATGTGATTTTTCTATAAAAATTAGAAAAAGAAAAGTTTATTGCCATGTGAATTTTAAAAGTTTTACGAAATATTTATACAAAAAAATTTCACAAAATATAAAATTAAAGTAGCAAAAGTCTTGTGTATATAAAAAATGACTTTTTTTTTCTTTGAACAATTTTGGAAATTTATTGAGAGAAAAATAAATAAAGATAACTTTTTTCAAAAGAGAAATCTAACTTTTTATATTAGTTATTTGATACAGAGAATAATTTATTAACTGATATAAAAATTTAGATTTTTTATGTTGTTTATCTATAACAATATATAAAGGGAATTCCCTTTTTGTGTCCACATTTCAAAATACAAATTTTACCCTTTAAATATAATAATTTATTAAATTTTTAAAAATTAACGGTTACTTTTACAAGCTTTTTATAAAATCGGATGTCTCTACTTCTTCTCTTCTTCTTTATTTATCAATGATTATTTTTTCATTTGTTCTGATATATTTCACTTTATTTTTAATAAATATAATTTTAATTTATATATTAACTTAATAACATTATAATATTATCACCTACTAATATACGCATATTTAAAAAATGTATATACACAGACGCTATGCGCAATAGCGATTGTGTTTACGCTAGTATTTTCATAAGGAATATCAATATTTGTAAAGAATCTATGTAAAAAATTATAATTGTAATATATCAATGTCTTTTTTATATTTTTTTTTTCTCTAACAATTTATCAGGGAAGTAGGTTTAAGGATGATCCAACTTTATAAAATCAGTTCAATAAAGTTACGTTTGTCTTCATTTATATAATATAATTTGATATTATTTCTACTTAACATACAATCTCGAACACAGTTTGATATTATTGTCACTCTCTTCATTTTTAATCTCCATAATGTTTTTTATTATCTCTCATTATGTACTGTGTGTCATTGTTTTTCCTCTTTTATCATCATCTCATTTCTTCTCTCAAACTAATATGTTGTAAATGTATATATTTTTTTATTTATGTGAAGACGAAATTATTGTTAGAATTAAAGACAACGTAATTGGAATATTATAATTAGGAATAACGAGATTGAAATTAAAATAAATCTCATCGTGAGAGGGAGGAAAGAATATATGAGAGAGAGGAAGAATTTGCGGAAAGGCCTAGAGGTTCTTATTGGACAATGATATTGGATATTGATTTAGGGTAGTTTAGTTTATATGATCTTATCATATGTATCTTATACATTTATTATGCTTTGTATCTTTTCATTATTATAATTTTTAAGATAAAGGATAGTGGCAATTTGAGAACATTGGAGAATTTAAATTGAAAGAAACTTACATATGAGTAAAGAATTACGGAGAAAAAAGGAAATGACATTTATACCATTGTTATATTGTGTTATAATCAATATAAAAACTTCAAAATAACTTATATAAAAAAGTTATGATACAGTTGTTCAAAATCTAAGTGAGTTTAAGTTTTATATTAGATAAAGATGAGAAAGTTGACAATTTTATAAAGATGAAGATCCATAAATTTATTGTTTTAAGGTTTTAGGTTGGTTGGAGGTGATGTCAATCTTTTATCTCGGTTAAACTCATATCTCATTTGGTGTTGAATTAATTTCACCAATGATCATATCTCGAAAAATACATAAGTGATTATCATAACTGATATTTGTTTTGAAGATTGGCTCAAACGAGGTACAATCATCATTGAGGAACTTGTGGTTGAAAGGAACTCATCTTTGAGGAAGAGATTGTTAGAATTCTAAATGTAAGGGACTCATTATTAAGAGGAAGATCGTTGGAAAATTAAATGTGAGTCTAAGTCTTATATTAGATAAAAAAAAAGTTAAACACCATATATGGATAAAAATCTATTGTTTTAAAATTTTAAATTAAAAATAATGTCAATTATTTATATGGATTAGAGTCGTATCTTGCTTGATATTAAATCTTTTCTATAATCATCCCTCAAAATATCATCACAACTTAATTCTAACAATGCAGAGCACAGACATCGAGGTGGAGTAGTATGAGAAGAAAAGTAACATGAGAGGCTGTCACAACCAAAATCGTGACGGAACAACCAACAAAAACTAAAATATTAAAAAAAAGATTTGGAGTTGCCACCATAGTTTATTCAGGAAAACTACGAAAAAACAAAATAAAATAAGGCATGTCGGCAAAAAACCAGATTTTGAGTTCGAGAGTCAGTTATGCGTAAAAAAGGTATTAGCACCCCACAACATCCATCCTAAGATAGTACCTTTAATTAAACATGCAAAAGGATATGGTTTTAAAAATATTTTTAATTTTTCCAAAAAAATAATAAAAGGATGTACAAAAGAAACATTTTTTTTTTTAATTTTTTGGGTCCGACAAGGATTAATTCTCACTCTACGTATCTCCATTCAACATGGAGAATCAAGGTTACGTAGGTAGTTTTTTATGAAAGAAATATTTGAGAAAAAGACTTAATTTTTGTTTGGTGGATTTTAAAAAACTTTTTATGTTTTTTTGGTATTTTTAATTATTTGAAAATGAGTGTCATGCGATACGAGTGACCGCACAAACACAAAATTAACACAAAGAAAACTTTTTTATCTTTAGTTCTTTATATATATTTTATATGTTTTAGAAAAAAAAAATTGAAAAATTGGTGTCATACGACGCAACTGACCGGACAAACACGAAAAAGAAATGAAGAAAATTATTTTTTATGATTTTTAGAATAAAATATTTATGAATAGTAGAAAATAATATCCCTTAATGATAATATAAAAAATATATATAAATTTGAGAGAATAACATCACTGACATACCTTCTACACTTTTCAATTCCTCTTCTCTTGTATCAATCTCACTATCTCATTTTGTATATTATAACTATCTTTTCTCTTTTCTTTTCTCGCCTCCTTTTCTAATTTTTTTTATTTTTGTTTCCAAGAGAGATGAAAAAAAAAGGTGTGTCTATGTGGGTGGTAAGAAAGAGAGAGAGGAAGTGTAGAGAATATTTTGTTTTCTCTTTTTTTTATTTTATCTCTTTTCATGTGACTGACTCCCTATTTATATTCACAAATCAATGCAATCATAGCCTTAATTGTAATGTAAAATATAAGGAAGAAATTGGTCATAATAGCAACACATTCTGGGAATAAAATCATATCAAATCAGAGCACAATATCAAACAAGATGGGTAATATTAATTCAACAATTTATAAATCAGAGCACAAAATCAATCCCAATTAATAGTATTGATTTTAATTATATGAAGAGATATTGATTTTAATTATTAGAATCATATAACTAATTTCTCTATGAGCATAACAAACAAATGATAGAAGATATGTTGAATTGTTGGACTCAAAAACAAGAGTCTGATAATTGAAAATAAATTGAGTTCTTTCTTCTTCTTTTGTTTTTACTTCTCTTTTAATCTTTTTTTTTTACTAAAATTAAAGTTTGGAGGTCTTTGAAAAAAATTATTTTATTTATTATTAACTTCAAAATATTTTATTTTTTATTTTTTTCAAAAATAAATTTGTTTATCCGAACAAGTGTGGATAAAGCCTAAGTTTAAATTCAAACATGTCATCTAATATGAGAAGAAAAGTAACATGAAAGCTTAAGGTACAAGGGGATGAGATAGAACAAGAATATATATTAAGGGGTGCAAAAGGTAAAGCCTAAGTTTAAATTCAGCTAGGAATCTGACCCAAACCCATCAGCAGGAGTTGCAGTATTGAGAGATATGACATTGACAATAGAAAAAGACAGAAAGTGACAGTTGAAAACGTGTCTAGCTAGCTGATAATTGATGCCAGTGGAGGAATCGGTAATTGGGGTAGACATGAAAGATTCTTTCTCGTGTTTCTTTTTTCGTACTATTATTTAATAGGTTTGTGTTGTCAATTAAAAAACAATATTGGGGAAAATTTTCCGATGAATAAACCGATTTTTTTATACTAATAACGCATGACAATTCAATTGATAATTCTAAATAACATTATAATAAAAATTATGAATATAATTAAAAAACATGAAAAATAAATAAAACATTTTAAAAGAAATTTAGCGTATTAGACCACAAATTATTGTGAACCATTTATTGACGTGAGCATGATCGAAAATTTTTTACCACCAAATGTAAGATTATATTAGTAGAAAATTTGAGTCACTATCAATATTTTATAATAACTAGAAATAAGACTATAGTATAATATATATAAAAAAATTATAATATACGTGAAAATAAGGTAAGTCTCATTTTGTTGAGTTACTTTTATAAAGTTAAATTTAAATTTAATACTTTAATATTTTCAAAATTATAAGAGTTTATTTTAGTTGGGATTTATATTCATTGTTTTATCTATTATTGAATCCACGAACCATAGTATATAAATAGAGTTAAATCACTTCTTACAAAGTCACTTTTCTATAAGAGTCTCTTTCACTGGAGATTTAAACATATCATGCCATCTACTATTGGATTTTCTTCAATTTCAATATTCAATGTCTTAACATAAAGAGCTAATTACATTGAAAAAAAAAAATAAAAATCAAGTTATGATATATAACTGAAGTCAAATCTCACCTTATTAAATTAAATTTGTAAGATTAAGATGTATTTAAATTAAATAGATGAAATCATAATTACTTGTATTACACTTTATATACTTATATTATTTTTACAGTGAAATTCATGTACTACACTTTTTTTTTTTTGTTTTGATCTCCATGCTAAAAGTTACTTCTATCAAATTCTATACTAATAAACTTTTAGTTTTTTATAATATTTAGTTTTTTATTATATTTTATTTTTTCCCTTCCCTTCGTCCTTATTTCATTGTGTGGGTTTTATTTCTCGTTGATCATCATAGTATAAAATTGTAGGTAGTATATTTTAAAAATCAGTTAAATATGTTTTTGGTCCCTCAAGTTTCAGTGAATTTTGGGATTAGTCCCTTTTTGAAACTTTATACCAATTTAGTCCTTCATCTTTAGAAATGCGTGGATTTAATCCTTCTTACCAAATTTGTTAAGTTTATTTGACATTTTAAACGCATTTTATGATAATATTTGAGTTAACATTGAAGCGAAAATGTGTCAAACAGTATAAACAATTCAAATATTATTATGAAATACGCTTGAAACGTCAAATAAACTTAACAAAATTTGGTAAGAACGACTAAATCCACGTATTTCTAAAGATGAAGGACTAAATTAGTATAAAGTTTCGAAGAGGAACTAATCTCAAAATTCACTGAAACTTGAGGGACTAAAAACATATTTAACCCTTTAAAAATTGATGAAAATTAAATTTTGTATTTTTCTATTTATTTTATAAAGTACAAAATTTAGTGTTAATAGATAATAAAACATAAAATTAAATATAATAAAGAATATAAATATTTAGGTTTAATTTTTTTTGGTTCCTTTCTTTCTCAAAAATTGATCCTACAATATGTTAATTACATCAACAAAGCAAACCATATATTAAAAGTTTCAATTTTAATAAAAAAAAGTCATTGATTTGTTTTAAAAAATTTAACAAAATTTATAGTAAAAGATCAAATTGTATCAATTTTTCAATAATTGGGACCAAATTAAAACTAAAAACTGGAGGATCAATTTAACATTTTTAAACCAAAACATGAATCAAAAGAGTAATTAAGCCAAATATTTTTTAAGATAATTTTTATTTTCTTTCTCATTATCTTTTTAGTTCTTCATAAATTGTAATAATTTCTCACTCTAATATTGTAATCATTTTTTACTCTCATATGTTTTCTTTCTGTTCTTGAAGAAAAAAAAGTTAGAAACAAACTCATTATTTTTGCTCTCATTTCTCATTTATCACATCCTTTTCTAGACTCATGTCTCAATAACGAAAAACATTATTTTTTATCTCATGAGCTTTTTTGTATATTTTTTTTTATGAATATAGAAGAAAAATAAATAATGTAGAAAAAAAAATGTATTATGTGTTTTTTCATAACCGATTTTTAATTATGACTTGATTATAATATTTTTTTAATAATTATGTGTCTCAATTATAAAAAAATACTATGATAAATTATTTTTTAATGTCATTTACAAAAGAAAAGTATATTGATAAAAAAATAAAAGAATAAATTCATTTTTTAAAAGTGATAAAAAAGAAACTATTGATGAAAAGAAGATAAACTCTATTTCTTCAGTTAGAGAATTCATTTCTTAAAACATTATACTAATGATCGAATCTAATAATCTCAAAATTATATTACTTTAGCCTCTCCAACATTTTTTGTCAAGATCCGCCACTGGTTGACATGGTCCTGTCTTCAACCATATATACATTGAAAATTATGAGGCACATATGTGTTTTACAATATACAAATATGTCTACATTGTATAGTTGGAGGTTATTCAAAGTTAACATATGATATCTTTAAATACACTAACATTTGAAGTGTTGGGAATCTAAGTATGTGTATAAGTTCTATATTGGGTATAAATAAAAAAGTGGAGTATCATATAAGGATAAAGACTCATGAACTAATTGTATTAAGATTTTGGATTAAAAATGATATCATATGTGATTGAACTCAAGTCTCATTAGTATTATATCTTCCTAGTAAATCATCTCTCGAAAAATCTAACATAAAGCTATCCAAAATTATACTTTTCATTCCTGTTCCAACAAAACAGGGAGATAAAAAACTCCATTTTTTTTAAATGATATAGATTATATTGTAAGGAATTTGAATAACAATTTAGCTGGATAGAACCAGTTTCTCAACCAACTTTAATACCATGAAACAAGGCTACGAGTTCAATGTACTAAAAAAAAAAAGGCTTCGTAACCATGACAACATAATTTTTTGAGTATGCTTTATTTTATATAAAATATTTAATTCCATGAATCCATGGTGTATATACAATTTTTTTCGTTTTACAATTTATTTTATATATTTATTATACTAAAATGAAAGTGAATTAATTTGATTAATTTTTTTATAATAATAAGATCAAAGTGTTCACCTAATTCTCAAAATATTATTATAAAGATAATAATTAAAGATTAAAGTATCAACATATATAACTTGATAAAAAAATAAATTAAATATTCTAATAAAATAATTATAATAAAAAAAATTTAAAATTGTTGAAAAAATTAATAGTGTTGTTGTTGGTGGCTTGTGGGTCAACCTACTTCCAACTCGGTTTAAACCCATTTAACCGTGATTAAGTGAATTGGTTCAGTTCAACCTACTTTTGAAAAAAATGACATTTTCTCAATTCAACCCGATTCGAACTCGTGGTAAACTAAGTTGAAACCTATTTTGACATCTTTATGTTCGCCCGACTCGAATGTTTGGACTTGTGGACTTTTCTTGTCCTAACCAATTAACAATTTCACAACTTTGGACATTTTAATTTCTTTCTTTTTTTTAGTGAATTTCAAATTTACCATTATAGTTATTTAAAATACCTTATTCAAAATTTTTCAATTTCAATCTCCTTTTAATTTTTTCATCTAAACATATCATTTTCTGTGAAAGTATTTCAAATTCTTCAATAAATAAATTACTCTATTAAATTGTCTAATCCAAATATACAGATGAATTGAAAATTTTTTATGTTCGAAACTTTGATACATTTTAGTCTTCAAATTTAAAAAATGAATAGATATAATCATTTTATCTCAATTCTATTAAATTTTGTTGACATGTGTTAACGCGTTTCGTGCTAACATTTTGATTGTGTACACCAATACATTTTCACTCCAATATTAACCAGGAATCCCCGTTTCAATGTTAATTGAAAAAAATTAACAAAATTAAACTAAAAAAATTATATTAATTTATTTTTAAAGTTTAAAAAAATGTATTAAAATTTTTAACAATAACAAATTCCAAATTTACATCAAACAAATTAAAAATATATTTAATCCGTTTATTTATCTAAGAGTTCATTTATCCTCCTTGATCATCTTTGCCGGTTTATAAATTCACGTATATTTTTAGAGAGACGCATATTAATTTTTTAAAACAATTGTACTGACCAAATGTGAATGAATTTATATAAAATAAAACAAAAGTAATATTTAACCAATGAAGAAGACTGAAATTGTATTTAACCTAAAATAGAAAATAGTTATAACTTATTATTGGTGACGTAGGAGTTATATATTGAAAATTGAGGGACAAATGAGTAAAACAAATTGGTAGATAAATATATTATGACCCTCTTTTTTTCCTCGCACACTATTATTCCTCTTCCCTCTCCCATTCGTACTCCCAAATCACAATTCCGCTCTTTTCTTTCTGGTCTCTCACTCATCTATATAATCTCTCTCACTCCGTCGCATGCGGTGGTGACTCCTCAAACCCTACCAGATCTGTTCTCGTTTTTTCACCCAACGCCGATTCCTGGTTTCCTTCTTCCACAACCCTAACCAACTCTTTTTTCGCCTAATTTTTTAAATTATTATTGTTATTAATTTTTTTTTGTTACCGTTGTTGTTGCTGTTTTTAATTGCATGTTGGAACGCTTTAGTTGTGGACCCGGTTTGAGGTTCCTTCACTAACGACAAAACTTGGGATTTCGCAAATTTGCCCTTCCAAAAACAAAAGTAGTAGTGGCCTCTACGCTTCGTACAATTCGATAATGAGTCAGCATCCTCGTAGAAATTTTCCAGGTGGCAACTCAAGAAAGGCGAAGCTTGCTGAAGTTGATAAATCGGCTCCACCAAAAGCCGCTGAGCCACCACCCTCAAATGGGCTTTTAGCCGGGTATCTAGCCCACGAGTTTTTGACCAAAGGAACACTTTTGGGTCGGAGGATTGAACTGGACTCGGCCCGACCCGACTTATCTGGTTCTACCTCAGTAGAACAGAAGAGAATCCGGTTGAACCCGCAGACTGGGGAGGTGAAACCCAGTGCGGTGAAGGAGCATGGTAGTTACGAGGAGGTATCAAACCTTTTGAAGATAAAGGGGACCTGCATAAAGGGAATTGTGAACCCCACTCAACTTTCCAACTGGATTAACAAGTGACAATGTTTTTTTCTTTTCTTTCCTTTTGGGTATTCCTACAGACATCTTTGTGCCTGCAAATAACACCAATCGTTGTATTTTGCAAACTTGCACAGGTTAGTTTTAATTTCATTCAAGTTGGAGCTTTTTTGTCTCTGCTGCTTCTTGCTTCTTCCATTATCTTGATTATGAAAATAATTTATTTCTTCTATAGATCCAAATTATCCAAACTTAATGCTATTATTGATATTAATATCCATCAGTTAAAAACTATCTATTTCATTTATTTGATTTCTTTTTAAAAAATCATAAATTAACTAAAATAGTAGATTACTTATAATTCGAATGATCTTTGTTAATAAGATGCAGTTGCTGAAGTATTATAGATTGATGATTCGATGTGCAATGGTAGAATTGCTTTTGGATACACCTTTTTTATATATACAGCAATACAAATGTAATGTTAACCTAAAATTCATATAAATTACTCAAATATTTTATTGCTGGACCGATTTTAGGTTTGGATAAAATTTTCACAATTTGTTTTTCATTATGCATCACGTCTTGGTCTCAAATTATTTTATTGCATATTTTTGTGTATCCTTTGGATTTGATATATTCAAGCTAGATGTTTGACACTCTATGCTTAGAGATACTTAACCAATTCTTTCATAAATATTTATATCAAAGAAAAATTAAAATTAAAAAATTATAAATTTAAATTAATTTTTATATTTATTAAAATTTAAAAAATTTTTAAAATTAATTTTATAAATTTTTTTTTTTTTTTTTTAATCTGTGCATCTATTATTTTTGCTTATACAATTGTTCATTTTTTTCTTTCTTAAAAAAAAAACCTTCTGGATAAGTTTCTTCACATAGATGTCACTTTACAATTAATCACTACTTATCATTTATATGTTATTAAGGGATACAAATCAAGGTAGTTTGTTTATAGTTGGATAATTATTGTTTTTATATTTTATTTGGGGTTTACTTATATGTTAAATCTTGTATATGTAACATGGTTTTCTCATTAAACAAACAAATATCTACTGATTATGAGAACTGTAATTCATCTCTCATAATAAATAACATAATACTTTTATAAATTGGATAAAATTTATTTGTCACAGGTGTAATTTGAATCGACATAATTTGAATTGACATAACAAACACACCTATTACGATAACTAAAATTTTAATCAACATATAGAGTAAGTATTTACTACATTGATTCAATTGAAATTGTCATGGTAAAAGTTAGTGTACCTTTTCTCTTATTCTAATTTACATGAATCTCACTTTGATCCTTGATTCATTAATCATCTTCGTATCATAATAATTATTATTGTAGTTATCATAATGATCACCACTTTCGTGTATATTTATTTAATAATTATAATATAATAAAGATAAGAAAAAAAGAAACATCCTTCGTTTTTTTTTTTCTCTCAAAAGCTTTGAAAATCATTTATTAATTTAAAGAAGTTAATTTATTGACCTGAGTATCTGGTTCACAGGTAAAAACAATTGGATAAAACTTATTATGTTCTTAAAGGTTGGATTTATATCAATTACAAAATTGATATAGTAAATCTAAAATAACTTACCAAAAAACAATGTTTCTTGAGAATATCCGGTGTACAAATTATGCTCATATCAATATCTAGTGTATATTTGTATATTTGCTTGTCAAATAAAATATAATTTGTGATGTAGGTTCAAAATTTTAGTGTTAGGAACACAGATGTGTTATCTAGGCATATAAGTTAAATTTTATTATATCTCACCTCTGGCTAATCCAAATTAAGTCTAGTACACTCATGCGTTTTTGTTTTATAATGTCCAAGATTCAAACATAAATATATTTTCTTGAAAAAACATAAAATCTTATTTAATATCTTAAACCAATAGGCTTTGGATTTCATTTTAACTTTTTCTCATCCAGTATTTATCAGAATATATTTTTTTAATATTGTACTATAGTGGTTAGATCGATCGTTATGTATCTACAATGGATAAATTAACTATTATATAATAGTATTTAGATTGTCCAACATTTTAGGAAGGTCGCAAACCGTAAAGGTCGTTAACTTGCAAACAACCGCTAAGCATATAGGAATACCATACAGTCCACAACTAAACGCATAACGCAAAATAACGAATCAACTAAACCTACATAACAACCAAGATTGATTAACTACATGACCTTCTCAAAACACCTATTATTACCAAGAATGTCACATACTCCAACTTAGAATAAATTAGTTAAACTATTTTAAAAAAGTGCGGGACTTGAAACTTTAGTCCAAACCAAGTCCACATAAGCCCAATAAAGGGTAGGATCACTAAAGATATAATTAAGGCCCAACCCATGGTCTAAACCAAGGAAAATAATATTAGTTTTCTATAAATAAGAGTGGACATTAGCAATTAAAAGTACACATTTCATTAGTGCATAATCTAAGATTTGACTTTGATATCTTTTGCGGACTTGATCGTTGGAGTCTTTTCTACATGTAACCCTCCAATGATCCATCAAGTTTCAAGTGCTAAAGACATGTCGAATAGGACCGATGAGCATCCATCAAGAGGTTTAAAGATTGTGGTAAGATAAAGTTTGAGTCTCGTAATCATCTAATATTATCCTTGCGAAAACAAATCTTAAACGTGCTTTTGTTCTAAATCTATAAACGGAAGTATGTGTTTTTTTTTTCTCAATTTTTGTCCGTAAAAATTGTAGACAGTAAGAATTACTTTTTATCATAACATAGACTTTTGTAAATCTAGATCACGCACAATTAGGATGACAAAATATATTTGTATTCTTAGATATCCACGACGAATAGTTAGCATCCATGAATATTTATTACTTGTGAATAATAATTTTTTTAATATCTATTATAAATGATGGAATATTTTATTAATTTAAATTTAATTAAAATTAAAATTTATATTATATTATATTTTATAATTTTATTTAAAAATTTTATAAAATATATACTTTTTTAAATATTTACGGATATATATATATATTCATAATTACAAATTTTTTAAAATCAGTAAGTCTTGTTTAAACAAAGGGACATATATATAACAATGTATAAAAAGATACATTCTTTTATGTCCATATTTCAATATTTCAATTTTACCCTTAATTATTACTTTTAAAATTATTTATTTTATAAATAGTCTACTTTTAACCTTTATTTTAATAACTTTTTTTATCTTTAACTGCTATTTTGAAAATTTCTTTCGTGAACATATCTTAATTTTCAAATTTTACATTTAATAAACTATTTTAAAAATTAATTATATATTTCTTAATCATCTTAATTCAATCTCACGAATAACAAATATTATTTTTATACGGATGAAATAGCGGACCCTACCCCATGCCATCCTACTCACAACTTAGATTTCTATTGGATTTGTGCTCTTTTCGTCTCTTCAATAAAATAAAGTTAAATTTAGTTTTTTAAAATGCAATTTTAGTCAACATACTAAAATTTGGTTATCTTTATTTCAGGTATCATATTTAGAAGATGAAGGACTCGCCACCTAAAGTAATTAAACCAAATCCCCTCTTTCTCTCTTACATGATTAGACATCATTCTTAGAAAAATAAAGACGATAAATATTCTTACTCGATCAACTCATCTTTTCGTATTTTATTTAATTTTTACATTAACTGAAAAATAGATCAGTTTAAGTGGCAGTAAGGCATTATTGTTAACCAAATATATATATATATATATATATATATATATATATATATATATATATATATATATATATAACTTTTTATCTTTTAAAATCAGTTTAGTCACCATAAAATTAATTTTATAAACACAAAAACTAAACAAATCTATTCCCGAATTAATTCTATCCAGCAAAAGTATATTTAAAAAATGGGCTTGGAGTAGATAGTTTTCAAAATCATAGTATGATTATAGTTGATGCCATAAATTGATGTTGACAAGAAGTAACATCACATTTATCGATAGTACTACTGCAAGCTCAACTGAGTCGTGACAGCCAACAGAAATTGAAAAGAATAGTCTAATGTGGCAAACAAACTACCGTGAATGCTTCCCTATGGTAGATTTTCCATCCCACTTTGCACAGGAAGCAAACAGAAAATTACCCAAAACTCTGAAATTTTGTCCTACGCTTTCTTAATTGCAACAGACCTTGCTTTCAGATTCAGAAAGATTCCCCTGATGAGAAAGAAAGTATTATGCAACAGGCCCATTAATTATCAAGAAATTCATGGAAGGTATGACAATAATTCATTTATCAAACTTAAACCAAGGAACAAACTATTATGCACTTCAACCTTGTGCTAAAATCAAAATCTTTAGTCCCTTTCAAGGTATGTATACAATATTTTAGAGAAAGTTTGTTTAGAAAAAATAGTTTAATCTACATACAAAAAGAAACAAATTGCAACAATATATTACACTTGGTTGCATTTACTAGGCATAAGACTTCAGGTAAGATGGTAGGTCTTGCAAATTACTAAGTCACAGAATGATGGTTGATGGCAGAATTTATACAATAGGTATTTTGTTCGCTTTAAATATGCCCTCTCTCGTGACCTTATAAAGTCAAAACTGAACCAGCTTCTAAGAGTAAAATATAATTTCACATCACTCCACAGGAACCTTTTGTAATTTACAATGCAATGCATAGCTATCATAGTATAATCAACTCATGATGCTGATTCATGAATTTTAGAACAAATGAGAGATGCCATGGATATAGTAAGTTCAAAGATGTAACTCACCAGCAAGCAGCAACAAAGCTGTGAAATACAACACGGAGCTGCAGAGGCATATACTGGTAATTCACCCAACCAACTATAGGCCAAAACTGCAAGTAAAACCATATAACTTCAAAAAACTAGCTTTTCAAACCCATGAGCTGAATGGAAGACGAGTGTTTTCATTGCCATACCTTCCATGCAGTCAATTGAACAGAAGGGTAATCTTTTTTAATTTTGTCTGTGACTGTACTCCAAGGTCTTCCTGCAAACCAGTTAATTACAAATTGCAATGCAGATAAATTTGTCAGGATACCTTATTCACAGGTTGTATTAATCATGTAATACTGTTTGTATTATCCATAAATTTAGAAAGTCTTTAAAAAGCTTATTTTGTCATTCTTAAGTCAGGTCTTGAAAATGTATTATAACACTTAACAAAAACTGAAAAGCTGCCTACATTTTAGGTGTAGTACATGAAGAAAATCAGAGAAATATGAGGTGTATTTTCCGAAAAAAGCTTAAATGTTTTCTATCACTCAATGTATACTAATCTCTTAAATCTTGAAATTTTGTTTGTGTTTTCTTCTTCATTGCAACTTTCCAGACTCTCCACCCTCTTGGTTTGACCAAGTCATTTCTGTGGGAGTTCTATGTGTTTCACATAGATAAGAACAAGTACTTGTTGTAGATCGTAACTCAGACACATGCAAGTAGCCTTGTATTGAACTCCTCCAGATTGTCCAACACAAAAATTCATATAGACAGGATAGTTTAGGAAAATAAAACTTCGTTGTTAGACTCCTTTGTATGCTCCAAAGGTAGGAACACCAAAAACACTGTTAGACCTTATTTTATTTATTTACTTATTTTGCTAATTATATAGTTCACCAATTTCATATTAGTCAAGGGTATGTTTGATAAAACTGAAAAGTTTTGCACTGAATTTGTTTCCTTTGAAATGCTAAAACTGCATCAAAAGAAATTACTAACATTCTTGTCAAGAAAAACCTCCGACATCATTTATCACGTAAAGAATTAAATAATTAAATAACTGTTGCAGAACACATTTAGCATTTCCCATATGTTGAAATTCATTATCCGTGTTATGCCAGGAAATATAAGAATGCACTGAGGACACTCATTTTAAAGTACCACATTCCAGTGCAATACACCGTATTGACACATAAATACTAACTTCAGCAGCACTACAACAACAGTGACAGGATCAAAGTTAAGAATTAAGCAACGACAAGCGACCGATTTCTTGCATTAGCATAATAATCATGATAAACACATGAAAGCAGGTATTTAAGGAAGAGCGAAACAATTGAATGGTTTCCGAGGAGGTGAGATGCAGAGCAGACAAGGCATTAACAGCAAAAGTTGGCATTAAGGTTTAATGTAAATGTTTCAAAATTAATGTGTAAACTGAGGTATAACATAAAAATGAGAACTTATTCGATCAGTGAGCATACCTTCTATAACCAAGCCATAGTACATCAGGAAAAAGAAGTTGTTCCATGGGGAACTGGTTATCTGTTCAAGGATCACCTATTCATAGAGGATATTTCATTCATTAGAGAATGAGTTAAAGCCTTGTAGCAGGACTAAACATTATAGAACCTAACACAACACAAAATAATGTCCCCACAAGTGAAAGGACCAGAGAAGAGACCAAGGGATAGCAATCACAATACCTTCTTAGCAACAGTCTCATTGCCTTTCTGCCCCTTGAAAATTTTATCCATCAATTTGTGGAGAAAATGTCCAAAGGGTCCCGAGTAGGCAAAACCATAGAGCTGCAAAAACAATTTGATTTCAGATATGCTCAGTCCTTAAAAATTTCTCTTCAAACTTCAATTTCTGCTTCATATTAGGTGACACTGTTTTTTTTTTTTTTTTTTTTTTACATGATCACTGAATGAGAGTTCTGAGAGGTTGATGGTAAAGATGATATTCTAGTTAGCTCCATGGAAAATACCAACGATTTTCAGAAAATCTGATACATTACAGACACAGATACTGTACAAATTGAAAATGAAATTGAAACAGTGATTTCCTTCATAGAACCAATAATTTAGGAGAAACATGGTTAAGGAAAATGGACATACCATGAAAAGAAGCAGCCTTCTCAACTGAAGTTTCTTGGCCCCAGATATCTTCTGTGCAACTGCATCACTAAAACCAGCCAAAACTGCTGCGGTAATTGCCTAACAACCGACAAGGTTTTTTTTAACAACCCCATTAGTATCTTAAAACCCAAAGGGAAAAATAAATAAGAGAAAACGATTTGTTCCAATAAAACCCAATTGTTTATTCTCTTTTAAATAAAAATGAGAAAAACGAGAAGTGTGTGAAAGGAGAGATTTGAAACCTTGGTTCTGAGGGGATGGTGCTGAAGCTGGTGAAGATATTTCTTGAAAACATGGTTGACTTTGTCAGACATGGTGGTTGATCAAGCCCGGATCTTGTGTATTTTTAGTCTGTGATAGTTACTTGTATCCTTTGAAAGATGGAAGAAGATGGAGAGTGAGCAGAAACATAGAAAATATAGAAAGACAAAACAAAAGCATTAGAAAGGGTAATGAAAGTATCAGAGGTTAGGTGGCAAAAGCGAATGGAGGTGCTACACATGAATCACACGATTCACACACAGCATGGCATTGCAGAAGGAAGTTAACTTATTCATGACAAGACTAGACCAAAATCGATGTGATCCCTTCCCAGAAATTCTTAGATATTAATTAGACATTAATTAATTAATTAATACCTACCCTAAACATTTCAAAATAATAGTAGCAGAAAAGAACGAAAGATGAAGGAATCTCTTCTTTCCACTGGAGAGGCATTTAAATATGTTTATGGTAATTTTGCACGCGTGGAAGCCTGTGTTGATTGGATCCAATTGATCCCGTAGATTTAATAATCTAAATCATACTAGTTAGATTTGTATTGATATGATTAATGATTTATTACTTTTTCATTTAAATTCAAATTAAACCAATTATTAAGTAATTACCTAAAATACGAAAAAAAATGGATACTGTGAAACTTGACACGGTGAGTAATCCGATTGAAATGAATGAATTAATGATTGGAAATGGGATAGTTTGACGAAATCAAAATTTTAAATAAAATTCTAAAAAATATGATTGTATAGTAAAAATATATAAACGCAATTCATAATTCAACAAATTTAGTAGTAGTAAATATTGATAGTATTTTAAAAACTATCCATATATAGTATAGTTCAAAATATAACGTGTTTATATTTTTTTTGATTCATTTCAATAAATTTTCAAAAATCTATTTATACGATTTTCTGTAAGTGATGGCATGCTATTAATTAGATCCTTAGTTTTCTCATAAAAACTTCTATATATGAAATACTAAATTGTTTTTATCTAAAATAATAAGTCGATTTTCTATTTAAAACTATACTTGTATCTCTTGTTTGAATGTTTCTCATACTACTTGTAGAACAACGATTAATAATTCATCTTATACTTATATTTAAGTTGAATTTTTTTATATATAAACAGAATATTTGGATTGTTCATTAGGTTTATTTCACTTTCAAAAAATAATTTAATTCATATAAAAAAATGTCTAATTCGAATCAAGTAATTGATTCACTTATTGTATTAAACTGAGTCTGGTCACTCGAGTTAATGTGATTCATGTAAATGATTGATTTTCTTTTAATTTAACCTAATCTAATCAGAAACTTCAACAAGAATTGTCCAAACCTAACCCAAATTTAGTAAAAAATATATAATTATAAAACTCTGGGAGGCAAATTTTCCAAGTGTAATACACGTCAAAGTTATAAATTATTTATTTTTTAGACAAGTTTAAAAAAACTTTCACAAGAATTTTAAAATAGAAAAATAAGAAAATAAGCCAGTTTCGTTAAAACTGACTAATATATAAATTAAAAGCAATAATTTAGAAAGTTATACAAGACAACTTTTACGAATTAATTTTGACGAGTTTTCTTTTCTCAAAATTTTTATACGGAAAATTATCATACCGTTATAGTAATGACAAATCTTTGGAGTATAATAATTATAACATTTTTATCCCATTTATTAGTGGAGTTGTTGATCTTTATATTTAGAAACAAATCTTTCACAACAAGAAAATGCTAAAGGACTTCACAAATAAGGCGAATTGTGATGGCTATTTCAAAAAGTGCAAAAGATGCTTAAGTGACTTTTTTTTTTTAAACTTCTAAAAGTTACTTTTTTAAAATGTTTAATTTAAAAGATTAACACTTTTGTAAAGCACTTTGTAAAATGTTGCGAAATTTTAATTCATTTTAAAAAGTAGTATATGAAAAAAAACTTTAAGAATTTTTTTTATAAAAAGAGTAATTTTCTAGTAATCCACTTCTAGTAATTGCATATAAATTGTACTATTGTGTTTAATTTATTTTTCATTACATTTTCAGGGTATCATTCATAATTAAGTAAAAAAATTATTCATAAGTCTAAATAATTAATCCTTAGAATATAAAACAATTTCAAAATTAAAAATGTTTTTCATCTCTAAACATTTTATGTTTCTAAACTAAGGTATAATATATTTATGTAAAGTAAATGTAAAACATTATTTTCAGTATAACTTTTCCAAATATTTTATATTAATTTTCATAAACTATTAAAATTAAATATTTTATAATTTAATTTAATAACTAAATACAATTTTTTATAATAATTTAGGTAGCAAAAATATATTTAGACTTGATTCGTGGTTTGGTGTGCCACCACCACACTCTATATCGCTAGTTCTTGTTGCGATAACATTAATTTTTCACCAATTTGTATTTACAGTGCTATAATTTCATTGTTGGTCATTGTCAACTTTATTGTTGATCATTGTGAACTTGTTATTGTTGACCGAGTCCTGAGCAATACAAGTAACATTATATATATATATATATATATATATATATATATATATATATATATAAGTTTAATTTAATTAATTTTTTTACAAAAATTATAAATAATTAAATTAAAATTAAAATATCATTACCATAACTTTAGAATTAAGGTTTAAATTTAATTTAAATTAATTTAACCCAAATCATTAAAATTCATATCAGTAAAAGTTAAATTACAGCTAATATTAAAATTAAAATTAACACTAATATATTTAAAATTATTATTAGAAGTGAGATTGTAATAACATTAACATTAAAATTATATTATAAAGACTAAATTAATATTGAATATTGAACCCGCAACAACGTTTTCCATCCTTCTTTCCAACTTTATTATTAAACCACTTAATAACTCCATACTTTAATTTTGTGATACTTGAATATCAAAGAAAATTATATTCTCAAAATTTTTGTAAAATATTAGTAATATTTATTAAAATTACACAGTAATAAAATATAATTTTTTTTAAATTTATTCAAGTAAATATTGGTCTAAGCCAATATTTTTTACAATCTAGTATAATTGGTTAAATTTATTTGTAATTACAAGTTGAAATATCGTCTCTTTGAAAAAGAAGGCAGATCAAACTGTATATAATTATGTGCCCTTACAAGCATATTAAAAACCTTATAGGAAGACATATTACGTCAGTTCTTGAAAAATAGTCATTGTAATACGTGATACACATTACATCGATTACCCCAAAAACGTATCCGATATATCCTTGAATAAAACTTTAACTAATTTACAAAAACACAAATTATATTAATTTTAATAATAATCATCTTAATATTCTTTTTATTTTAGATCGGTTTAAGAGCCAATATAAAAATCATCAAACTTGCTACATCGATATTCATATTAAACTTAAAAGTGATAAATATGGTTAGTGGATGAAATAAAATAGACGAAATCACTTACTAATAAAAGATTGTTCAAGAACATGCATGTCATAATATTCAAACATAAACATTGATGAAAATATTCTTCCTCCTTCACGTTATGTTCATTTATCTAAGCATTTGCGTGTGGATGAATAGTGATTGGGGGAGATGGATCATCTAGACATGGAAGGTGGCATTTGAGGAGGTGCATTTGGTGGCCCAATCCAACCTACATATATATAATTTGCTTAATAAACCGTCAATTTTAAAATTCTTGTAATTATATTTTCCATAAAAGAAATAGTTAATAAATACCTTTGGAAGGGTCAAAACCTCTTGCTTTTAGCTCCGCATGTTCTTGGCATAAGGCACATGGGTCGCAGCAGCAAGTAACACAGCAATCGCAACAAGGTTCTGCCGGTAACCCAAACTTTGCTCTCAGTTTCTCTCTGTAAAGGCATGAGTAGACCCAGTTGCATGCTACCACCATGAGTAACCCATACACACACCCTTGTCCAACGCAAGCTACACATTAATTCATTCTCACGTTCAAAACCACCAACACACACAAATAATCAATATACCAATAGCAATGATCTTACAACTTCGTCCTTCATCCACAATTTCTGCAATTTGGCCAAAGGTGATGCAGGGTAGACAGCAAGTTACGAAACCTGCATAACATAATCAATTACATGTAAGAAATGAATATGTTTGTTGTAAGAAAAACGAAATTAAGATGATGTTATTACATGTTACAGGTTGTTCTCCACAGGCACAGAATTCAGCTGACCATTTGGGAGGGGTAGAATGACGACCTATCATGTTAGAGGTTCAGACAAAATGTCTCAGGCTCCAGATATTTCAGACTGATTTGTTTATATAAATACCGAAGAGTACAAGGTCAACAAATATTGTTTTGGGAAACATCGACTTCATCAAATGGTTTATGCAGTTGTTTTCAGGCATAAACATGAAATTTGTTCAACAATAATTAATTATTACATGCCGGACTCCTTACCAATGCCAACTTATTTCCTTAATCATTTTCTTTAGTTGCTTTTATTCTGCCGTCTCATCACTACCATTTTCATACATTCAATTTTCTATATCCCATTTTTCTGTTCACATTTCTATTACTAAATTACACTTTTTTTGTATGTTTATTTCTTTATTTATTGGCAGTCTCATATATACTTTTTTGGCTAAATATTACACAAAAGTAAGGGCCATAACAGGACCGAAGGAATTTCTTTTGGGTCTTTTCCAAAAGTATACAACCAGCTTCTTTTGGGTCATTTGCAGCAGTGGGTCTCTTCTATTGGGCTTGTCGAACATAAACACTCCATGATTTTCAAAGACGATGGATAAACACCGAGCCCAACACAACCCAGTATTAAAATTTAAATTTAATTGTAGAATTTTCAAGATGGTATGAAGTTGTCGACGTCATGGTAGCATCAAGATCGTGCTAACGGTGACTTTGGAAGCTCAGAATTATCGATGAATGAATGTACAACAATTTTATTAATTAGATTACATTAACTCTTGTTCATGTCCTTTTATTGCTCGAAAATGGATGATTAAATATTCATTCTTGATTGGAAAGTAACAATTAATGCCAATTTCAGTGCTCTCACGCTGAATTCCATAATGGCCTTTATTGTACTTATTACATCCTTTTCATCCGAATTATAAGGCCAGCCATCAATAATTGTCTTCAGCCATTAACCAATCTCACATCCAATTATTGGAAAACCGATATCATTCCAAATCATGGATTTCAAAAAAATAACTTACTTTTGTTTTAGAATGTAAGTATTTTTTGTGAAAGACAATCTTCTTAAGTTATATAAATATAGAACTATACTTCAGATCAACCTTTTTCTGCGTATTTAATGTAACTGATTAATTATTATTTAATTTGAATTCAATGATTAGTTGTAACTAGGGATGTCAAAAAAATTCGTATTCACGGATAAAATTTGCAACGGATAGGAAATAGATATTGAAAATAGATACCCGCGGGTAACGGGTACGGGTATTTTTACACCCACATGTTAACGGGGCGGGTACGGGTATCATAGTATTCGTACCCGTGGATATCCGTACCCGCTATATTATAATTTAAATTAAAAAAAATATTAAAACATTAACACATTGATTTTAAATGGATTATTTTTTATCAATTGATTTTAAAAAATCTCTATTTATTTGTAAACTATTATTCAACACCATTTAAATGAGTTATTTTCACTTTGTTTGAAATTTATAAGGGTTATGCATTATATTTTTATTTGAATTTATGGTTAAATTTTTTTATTAAATATTAAAATGTTATTTTGTAAATAATCGTGGGATATCCGTGGATATTAAAAAAATATGTGGGTATCCAAATAACGGATACCTGCACGTATGCGTACGAGACAGATATTTATCCAGCAGGTAGGATACGGGGAGCTACTGTATGTACCCTACCCGGCCTGTTGACATCCTAGCTATAGCAACAATTGATTTATTATTTATGGATCTTTTTAGAAGTTTTATGATGTCATTAACTATTTTTTTCTCAATTCTATAAATTTATTACAAAAAGAGAAAGGGTAAAAGTATATATAAATATGATGTTAAATAGTAAATAAAGCATGACAAAAAGTTTAATATAAATGAGAGGAGATTACAATTTTTATTAAGAAAAACATGAAATAAAATGAAAGAACAGGAGTAAGGAGAAATTTATTTATTTTGTCAAGTTAATGCCTGGAGGGATCATGAATTGGAAAAGGGAGTTAGGTTAAGAAGATTTGATCTGATTTATGATACTGGCACCAAATAGGAATATACCAAAAAACTATGCTGTGCATTTCACTTCTTAGCATTCCTTTTTCACTATTTTCTTTCTTTATCAATTGGCATGTTGGTTTGGCTTAGAGGTAGTGTCTCTGTCACTATTATATATACATTCTCCACTCAAAAAGATGAGTGGTCTTGCCCTTTTCGTATTAGTCTAAAACATTGAAGAAATTCAATGTTCCAATCCCCACCACAGCCCTTCAACATTATGTAATCAACAACTGGATTAATTCACTCCATCATGTGAAATCCAACGATCAAAATATGATTCTCACATGTAAGTTTTGGATAATTCTAACCTTTTAAGGCTAATTTAATTCTATAAATTCAGTTTATAAAATGATGTTTACACTGATTTATATACTATAAATCTATTTTATTTCTATTTGATGTGATAGGTCAAATTAACAATAAATATTGTTAAAATATATTTCAAATTATTAGATGATTCTGATACCATTTTAAAACATAAACTTTTAAATTTTTAATATTTTAAAATTGGATTATAAAGAGAAGTTTACATTTCTTTATATATAATGTAAATATGTCTTATATCTAATCGATGTGAAATCTGTGTCTACTAATCTCATTTTCTGATTAAATCATAATTTTGAGAATTAATCGGTTGACGTGGTATTTATGTTTTTGTTTGTTCTATGAAAAGGAAAGCAATAGTTGCACACATCTTGTGGTCCACATAAACTCCATGAGATTATAATAATCAATATGAGTGTAGTAAAGCTAAAAAATTGGTGCTCCAAATGAAGTGCTTTAAAGGTGTTGAAAGGCATTCCACAGTGACAAGGGCAACAAAATTTTGGAGTTTAAGCTTTTAGCAGTCAGTGTTTGAAAAGGAAATAGCAAGAGGAAAGAAAATAGACAGAAAAGCTTAAAGATTTGCAAAGAAATAGATTCAATTGACACGGATCCTGATTGATTTTTTCATGTGTCCCCATGATGATTGGACAGGTTGACCAAAAAGTAGTACAAGTACAATAACTTGCAAACTTGAATTGCGGATGGGGAATGTAATGGAAGAATAATGTTAAATGTCTTTTTCATTAGGTTTTTGGTTCCACCTTCACTCATGCTCTAACTATACCCTCTTCTCAGATTTTGTTATTACTTATAATAACAAAAGTAACCAATCCTTTTCCCTTTTTTTTAACCCTACTTGGTGGAGCGGTGATGTGTAGAAAATGAATGAATAATGCACTTGTGAGCTGCCTGTTAACTTTCTTACTGCAGGGTTAATTATTTTACAAGAATCATGTCACATTGATTTTTTTTCTCTTCATCTTCATGAGCATGTGGAGATAATGGATCCAATTAACAATGTTGTGCTTTTTGTCAAAGGTATTTATGGTGTGATCTGTATGCGCCTAATGTCTACTCTGCTACTATTTGTCAGTAAATGATAAAAAAATTATTCACCCCAATTCAACATTTTTCATGTTCTTTTTAGTTTTCACACAATGGCTTCAAACTTTATGAAAATATAATTTTCATTGCACCACCTCTTTTCTGCACTGGGCAACACGATTTTAATTCACATTTCATTTTAGCAAATAATCTTTTGCTTTCTTTGTCCATATTACAAAATGAATCAGAAATGAGAGATAGGCAACTGCATATATGTTGACATTGGAAAAATAACAGAAAGTGATAGCAACTGCATCACAATTCTAATTTTATTATCATAAAGCATGCATGCTAGGTTATAATATAATAATAAATGATAATGGTAGGGTCAACTCATAAGTTTCATCAATGGCAGCTTAATTACTATTTTATGTGACTGATGCAAGAAGACAAAATGTGTCACTACAAGTGCTTTCTGCAATAAAAAAACCTATCTATCACATTGACAAATGGATATACAACTAATTTCATCATGAAAAAAAGATGACATATATTTTTGCATTTGATTAACATTTGATGGTGTCAATTGTTAATTACTTACCTTGTGACGAAAGCCATATTCATGTCACCCAAATCGATACCTAACAAGCCACGATGAGTCATAGACAAAACATAGATTTGGAAGTGTCGTGAAAACTGAGTGCGGTTACAATGTTTCATAAATGCACATGATGCAGTTCCTACTTGCACCAAAGTCATCTAACCCTCATGAATCACGACTCTATCAAGATTTAAAAAAATATTAGGTTGTAAAGCAATTGCATATGTATGGCGTGCAGATTTAGTAAGTTTATGAAGAGGATGATTGATTTTTAAGTAATAAAAGATTGAGGAGAAAGAGGGGACATTGATTATGGTATCTCATGGAGACCATTTTCCTTGGCTATTTTAAGCACTGATTCTGCTACGTGCATATGAAGTTATGCTTGCCACCGTATGTTGCAGGATGACGCTATCTAGTCAATGCCCATGCGGATAATGGATTACACACATGCCTCAGAATTACTCAATTTAATACCAAGCCATATATGGTCAAGCACTAGATATGGATTAAAACCTGCAACAAAAAGGTGAAAGGAGAATCAGTGGCCCACTGTAAAACGCACTATATTCTTTTAATTACAATAAACTCTGCACTTCATTCAAAACCGACCAATTTAAATCACTCCTTAGTTAATGCTATACAGATCGACATTGATCTTAAGAGAGTAATTTTTATTTTAAAATTAAGATCATTTGGGTGAATTTTTTTCAGTCATATATTGCAAAATTTCAATGCACTATTATGGTTTATTACTAAACTCACTCTTCACATAAATGTTGAGCCGAAATTAAAAAAACCTATCATAGTATACTAGTTTATACAAAAGAGGATTGTGTCACGTGTGCTTTTTGGGACCATGTATTTTGAAAAAGCACCGAAGACAGTCCCAGAAGGCGAATGTTGTTGTGTGGCCACGAGATATGCAAGGCCCAGGTGTGCCTAAAAATGTAAAAAAACTGCAGAGTATTGATAGTGTTTCCTAAACCTAAAAGGGTGAATTTGCCAGCAGTAACCCACCCACGAAAGTAATTTTCAACCTCCCATAATGGCCAAATTGTTGTCTTTAAATTTGGTATTCACGAAAAGAGCCATTAGGAAACTTAAAGAAACGTATTTGGGGAAATACTGTGTTGGTGGGAGCAACATAGTCATACATAGATAGTCATAGTGTAGTATCCTTCCAACGTCATCCACACTCAAAAACCCACTGAAACAAGTTCCTTTGTCTCTTCCACTGCACAGAGCAACTCCTCTTCTACCTCTGTAGACTCCCCAAATTCATTACTCTCACTCTGTCATGGAATCTTTACACGTGCTTCTGCATGCATTCTAACATCTATGTACTCACCACTAATGGTTATCGGATTATTTACCTAAAATATTGTCTTTGGTTTCCTTAATCACTTCTATTTGTTTATAATTTTCTAAGTGTTTGTTAATGGCTCGCCTAAAAACAAAATAAATGTGTATCTACTTATAATATTAAAATAATTTGTTGTTGTTACCTGCTGCTGAAGTAGGAAACAAACAATGTCCGTCGGATGTAAAAAGATAGAAAAAGAATTAAATTTAAAAAATATTTCTTATAAATTAAATTAGTTTATATATTATTTAAAAATTAAATTTAGATAAATTAATTTAAAATATTTTTTATAATATATAAATTAATCTTAACTTATAAAGAAGTTTATTTTAGGTTTAATTACTCTTTTAGTTCTTGTTTTCGTTCAAAAATGTCAATTTGGTCATCTAATTTTTTTAGTCTCAACTTGATTTTTATTTTTGAAAAATTGATGCAATTTGGTTTTGATTCAATTTGATCGATTGATTCAAAAGTTATTAACAAGAACAACTTGTTTTGTTGGTATAATTAACATAATTTTAGTTTTAATTTTGATGAGAAATCCTTGATCAATTTCAAGAAATCTAACAAAAAATACAAAATTGAATCAAATTTTAAAAAATAAGATCAAATTGAGACAAAAAAAAAACTAGAGAACCAATTTGACATTTTTAGATGAGAATGGAGACAAAAAAGTAATTAAACCTTTATTTTAATTTTGAAACTATTTATACATATTGTAAGATTGGAAGGAAGACTATAATGTGCATTGGTAATAATTTAATTTACATATAAATTAATTTTTGGCTATATATGTAAATATATGTAAATAGAAAGACTTTCTTAAGAATAATATGCATTATATATTAGTTAAAATTTAGTTCAAGTGTAGACAAATTTAATAAATATAATAATAATAGTTAAATAATATATTTATATAATGTCATAATTTAATAACGGATGAATCATCTATTGATAAATTCATCAATAAAATGAGCAATAAATTTTTTGTTAAGTATAATGAGATTTTTTTACATATTAAAGAGAGATGAGTGAGAAGAAGAACATAAGAAGAATAAAAGGAGGAAAAGAAATAGAAAGAGGAGGACAAGGCGTGACGGTGGTGAATGCGCATTGATTGTGGAGGTGCAATGATGATAGCGACTTGACGACAATGGTGACCGAAGTTGGAGGAGAAGAAGGAAGGAGAGAAGGAAGAGGAAGAGGAAGAGGAGAGGCGGCGAAGGCACAACGACTTGACGACGGTGACAACTAGAGTTAGAGGAGAAGGAGAAAGAGGAAGAGGAGGAGGAAAATGAAGAGGAAGAGGAAGAGGAAGATGAGGAGTTGGATGCAACAATAACATACGCGACGACCAGCGGCGGATCTTAACCACAAGTTTTGGAGGGGCCAAATAGTATAATTCTTTCATCATTAAATTATTGGATCATTAGTATAATGTTTTAAAAATTGGTTCTTCTAACTGAATAATTTGATCTTTAGTTTAATGCTGTGAAAAATATAATATATCTTGTTTTCATCTTCACGAATAATTTCACTTTTATCATTTTTGAATAATGAATATATTCTTTTATTCTTCATCAATATACCTATTTTTAAAATAATATTAAAAATAATTTATCATACCTTACTAAAAAAATTGAGAAGTGTAAATATTAAAGAAAAAATATAGTATAGTTAAGTAACAATTAAAATTCGGTTATGAAAAACACATAATACATTGTTTTTTCTTTTATATTCATAAAAAATGAATATACCAAAGGCTCATGAGATAAAAAAAACAATGTTAGCTATTAAATTAATATTTCATTATTAAGTAAAATAAAAGAGAATTATTTTTCTTTTCTTCGAAAAAGAAATAAGACAAATGAGAAATGAGAGAAAAAATAATTACTTTTTTCTTAAAAAATAAAATATGAGAGTGAGAGATAAGTACAATTTTTGTAAAACTAACAAGACAACAAGAAATGACATAAAACATATCTTAATAAATATTTGGTTTAATTATTATTTTTATTATTATTTTTTAGGTCAAATATTTTAAGTTGGTCCTCCAATTTTGTTTAGTTTCAATTTGGTTCTGAATTTTGAAAAAAGGGTGCAATTTGGTTATTTTTATTAAATTTCTTGAAACAAATCAATATTTTTTCATTAAACTTAAAGTTGCAAATAAAGATAGTTTGTTTTGTTGGTATAATTAACATACTCTCACTATCATTCTTGATGAAATCCTTGTTCCACTTTAACAAATTTAATGAGAATAACCAAATTGCATCAATTTTTCAAAAGTCATAACCAAATTAAGACTAGAAAAAACTTGAGAACCAACTTGATATTTTTAGATGAAAATAGTGACGAAAAGATTAATTAAACCTAAATATTTTTATTCTTTATATATTAAATTTTATGTTTTATTATCTATTAACATTAATTGGTTGTATTTTATAAAAGAAATAAAAAGTTTTCATCCATTTATAAAATATACTACTTATAATTTTAAAAATTTTAAAAAATTTAAAAAATTTAAAAAATATATATATTTAAAAAAAAATTCAAAAATCTTTGGGGAGGCCATGGCTCCTCCCAACTCCTTCTATGCTCCGCCATTGGCGACGACAATGATAACATTGTTAGAGGCGTGGTGAGGAGGAGAATGAGGAGAAAAGAAGGAGGTAAAAGAAGAAAAAAACAAAAAAAAAAAGAGAGGAAGAAGATTCAACATTTATTGACAAATTTTAGTGACAGTCAAAATTTGTTAACAATTATTAACTAATAATTTTGCGATCATTAGTTATTACTGACAAATTTCACAGTATATAAATAAAATTTATCATTTTAAAAATGAGTTTTGAGAGTCAGTAATCCGTTGATAAACTAAAATTATTGATAGATTTTTTTTTCTACTACCGACTAATATTGATTATCAATAATACACGATTTTCCATCGATACAAGTTTTATTTTTATATTAAAACTTGAATAAAGTTAATGTGCCTATATTTATATTTTACTATAATAAGATTATAACACTAAGTGCTCGTACTTTTTAAAAAGAAAAAATGATGAACATCCAATTTTTTTTATTAATTTAAAAATTAATGAAAAATATTGAGTAAAAAAATAATAACTTACCAAAAAAATAAAACTAAAATAACCAAAACCATTTTTTTTAAATGATAACAAAGATCATCGAGAACATAAAAGAAATTAGGAAATACTTTGTTTTTATAGAAAGAAAAAAATTGTTTTTACTTGTGAGTCTAGGTAAGTTATAAATAAGTTGAAGACAACTAATGCACCAACTTAGAGATTTTTAATTATTTTTTTAACCTAAAAATACCTTGAATTTAACCATAGTTACGAGAGAAAAAAATGAAGAAAATTTTCTACTCTTTCCATAGATACCTTGGATAATCAAATTCAATACCTGCAATTTTATTTATGAAATAGAAAAAGTTGATAAATAAAAAATAAATAAACATAAAACAGTGGTGCAAATATAATCATTATATATACAAATACTCATAATTAAGCCAGGATTATGAGAGATAAAATTAAATAGTTTTTTCTCCTATACATCTCGATCTCAAGCATTCAAAATTGATATTAGTATTTTAGTCAATAACCTCACAGAAGACATATACAGAGGGGGAAAAATAGTTTTTTACTATTTTAGTTTCACGTTAAATAATTTGGTTCTCTTCTAAGTTAGATTATATAGAAACATTTTTCTAAACTTTGAATAAATGGATAGAAATTAATGTTTCTATGTATGTTAAGAATTATTTCCATAAAAACTTATCTCATTGTTTTTTTCTATTTACTTGTTTGTTTTGTGTTTAATATTATGTTGGTCAAACATTTCTTTGTTATTGACCTCAGACTTTCAACACATCCTCTCACGTCGAGGTATATGTATCCTGTGATTAAAAATTAATGGGTGATTCAAATTCAACTCTACAAAATCGAGCTTGTAAGGTGAGGTTTGCACCTATTATATACTATGAAATTGTATTATCTCTAGTCGATATGTGGGACTTCCAATACACCTTTTCAAGCTGTGAGACTTCCAACACACCCTCTCACGCCCGAGGTATATACATCTCGTGCGTGGAACTAGAAATTAATGGGTGGTCCAAACTCAACCCTACAAAACCGTCTTGTAAGGTGAAGTTTACACTCACTTATATACTATGAAATTGTCTTGTCTCTAGTTGATGTGAGACTTCCAACACATCCCCTCACAATGGGTGGTCCAATGACTTTAATATCATGTTAAGAAGTTGACTTCTAAGCCTAACGCAACCCCACAAGACCGGCTTGTAAAGTGAGATTTGCACCCACTTTATATACTATAAAATCGGCTTGTAATGTGAGGTTTGCACCTACTTATATACTATAAAACCGGCTTATAAGGTGAGGTTTGCACCCACCATTATTATAAAATTGTCTTATTTCTAGTCAACATAAGACTTTCAACATATGACTTATTTTCTTAATTAAAGTTTTTATTATCTTTTTTAATTTATTTAATTTTTAAATTTTTAAAAAATTATTGATTATTACCAGCATCAATAAATAGTTAGATTATATATATATATATATATATATATATATATATATATATATATATATAAAAGTTAAGATCCAATGATTGGATTAAAATAAATACTAAAAATATCAATCAACAAATAAATATGTAATCTTAAATATGAAAAAAAAAATCTAGGAATATTGTTAATGGACCTAAATAAACAATTTTTAAATACTTTATTATTCTAAAATACAAATAAATAATAAAAGATTTATTTTTTATTTAAAGAAAAATCTTTTAAAGAAATATATTAATTTCATACATATCCAATGGTTATTTATGGTTAGACAATCAATTTGTATCAGTTATTAATGGAGGAGTTAGTAGAAAAGTACCTTTTCAAAAAGTATTGTTTAACTAAATAGGTTACCCTATTTTTTTATGATTTATTTATCTTTGAACAGATTTGTACAAATTTTTCATGTTAATAAAAAACCATTAATTTGGTATATTTAATTAAAGATAAACTTTTTTTTAGACGAGGATAATAAGGTATTAAGATATATTATATGATTTCGGGACCTAAATTTGATTTCATAGGTAGTATTTTTTTAATAATATGTAATTTTGACTGATAAATATGAATACTTCTTTATTTTGTTCATATATTTTTATATTATTGTAATGATCACGATAGTACGAATATAGATAATAAGAGGTGTAGGTAGGGTTATGGTCCCTAAAAAAATTGAATGTTTTAAATTTTATGTAGCAAAAAATTCTAAATTTTTTTAAGTTATATATAATGATAAAAATTTTAAAATTGTTTAATATTATATGTAGTAAAAAAAATTTAAATTATATATAGTATATGAAGAATTGATGAGAATTAAATTAAATATTTTTTATTTTTTTTATAAAACACAACTAATACCGATAAATAAAAAATACACAAATCAAATATAATAAAGAATAAAAAAATTTATTATGATTATTTTATTTTATTTTTTATTGTCTTTTGAGTTTTTTACATATTATATCAAGTTTTTTTCTTATTTCTCATATGTTCTCTCTTGTTCTTGAGGGACAACAAAAAAAATAATTATCTCTTGTCTCACTTGATGGTGAATATTAGTTTAATAATTAACATTATTTATTATATGAATAATGTTAATTATTCATGAGTATTTTGTATATTCATTTTGTATGAATATAGTATAAAACAGAATTGTACTTCCTGCGTCTCTCAATTCTTCATAACCGATATTTAACTGTCACATTATCATAAATTTCTCTATATCTCTCCATTTCATTCATAATGTTTCTTTTCACTGAATTTTGTAATAGGATATAAGTTAGTTCTTGTACAAGTGGTTTTTTTCACTCAAACCATTATTTTCTCCGGTATGTGATTCAGTCTCACTTATCATTTATCCATCTTCCTAACTTCCTTAGGCATAACTTCTTGTCTTTTGCATTTAAGCATTAAACATTAGAGGAGTTTTTCCACATCACACACTTTCTCAAGACCTTGTTCTTATTGTTGAACATGTCCTCTAAATTCTATTCTCATCAAACCAACTACCTTGTTTACCTTTCCCATCTACATTCCTTAAATCCCTTCACCACATTAATTCTTGTTTATCATGATATGTATTCACCACATTAATTCTTGTCTATCATGATATGTATGGTTTACATTAAAACCCATTATAAGTTATGTATTTGAATATAATGGATTGAAAAGAGTTTTTTTTATAGTATTACCTTTTCTTTAATAGTTTAAATGAAGAATGTGAGAACCCTTTTTCTTTTTCTCTTTTGCCTGAAACATTCAAAACCAGTCTCACTCCTAGTCACTCTCACTTTCCAATCCTTCTCTCTGCTCCCTCATTTCCTCTCTCAAAAAGCTTGAGCACTTGTCCACCATCTGAAATCATCCCTCTTTTCTTAGTGCAGTAGGTAGGCTTGGAGCCAGTACAGAATCCTCCCTTCAAGTTGAGCATCCTTCTCCTCCGCGTAAGTTAATTTCAGTTCCCAATTCCCCTTAGTTCCCAATTTCTAGAATTTCATCCCTTTCTAAGTTGAATTTAGACGGTTGTGGTACCCTTTCTGTTAGGGGTTTTCTTCTTTACAAGCCAGTGTTGTCTAGAGGTAAGGGAAACTAAATTGTTTTCTTTAAATTTGCATAGAAACTATTCCTGATGGATGTGTATTCATGATTGATGTGTTGTATTGATGTTTAAATCGGATGGTAATGCTTGGGATGGGTTTATTCACGAATTTCTGGTTTTGCATGTGAGAACAGGATGAAAATCTAATGTTTTTGTCTGAGTGAGCGACTCTCGCCTGAGCAAAAATATCAAAAACTCATCATCGCCCTCTATTCGTGTTGTCGCCTAGGCGAAGATCTGTCACTTGAGCGAGAGAAAGTCTCGCCTGAGTGAGAGGATCTAGTCTAAGCGAGAATTCGTAGAGTTTTCAATTGTTCTTTGTTTTGGTTCAATTGTTCGGGCGAGAAGGGATTGCTTAGGCGAGAGGGCGAGAGAATGAATGTGTTTAATTCTCTGATTATTATGAATGAATGTGTACCTTAAATGTTAAACCATGAATTGAGAGAATGATATGCTTGAAATGGTGTTTGACGATATGCACAGTATTAATGTGTGAATTTGAAATATGAGAAAGGTGGTTGATCTAGAATTCCAAGGGAAAATTCTAAAATGTATGTTTAGTGTATGTAAGGGCATGAGGACTCACTATGGAGGTATCCTGAAACTTCAATAATCTCATTCACGCTCAGATAGAGCAGAATGGATTATGTCGTGAAGAGTAGTAGAAGGTCCTAGTCTTTGGACTCCTAGACGAGAATGGGACTTACCTTGTGAGTAGTTGGGTGATAACCCCTTAAGGCTAGACTCTGCAGAGTTTGAAAACCACACACAAATGCTTGCCACCATGAGGTCTAATTAGGGATGGAAAAATTACTCATACCGTGGGTACTCGCGGAAAAAATTCGTGACGGATAGTTGGTATCCGTGGGTATCAGGTAGCGGGTATTTTAATACCCGCTTATAAACGGGTAGGGTGCGAATATCATCCTATCCGTACTCGAGGGTACCCGTTACCCGTAAAAAAATTAAAATTAAAATTGCTTTATTAAATTAAATTAAATTAAAATTAAAATTAAAATTAAAAATATTATATTATATTATATTATATTAAAATTAAAATTTAATTTATATTTAATTTTACTTTTTTTTTGTAATTTTATTTAAATTTAATTTCAAATATTTATAAAATATATTTTTTAAATATTTGTGGGTATCCACGGATTTTAAAATACCCGTGGATATTTTTTAAACGGGTACCCGCACAGGTAGCGGGCAAATTTTTTTGTTGCAGGTCGAGTTGCGAGTAGGCACTATCCGTGTCCAACCCGACCCGTTGTCATCCCTAGGTCCAATGCCACTTACATAGATCTGGATAATTGAGTCAAGTGTCAACTGTTTTTTTGTGTTATTGTACTTTAGTGATTGTTGTTGAATTACTAAATTATACTCCCCTCTTGGATAGGAGTTGAGAAGGCGGAGTAGGATCTACTGATAGTAGTATAGTTTGTATGTTTTGTTATAAAGTTGGAACTCTCTTTTAACTTTATTTTTCTTGACCATGTTGTAAATATAGTTAGTATTATTATAGTTATTTTGGAAGACTATATTAATACTTTATATTGACTTCTTTTCATAATCTGTTTTGTTTTATCATGATATGATGTTTTGTTTAGTTTTAGTAGTGTAAAAACTATTAAATGAGATGTTACAAAGAATCTATGAATAACTCATCGTATCACTCTAATTGATTCTTTGTGTGGATAATAAAGATCTAATTTTTATGATTCAGTTTATATATTACAATGCTTTCATATATGTGAAATGCATTATTAAAATATAAGAATATTAGTACTTGAGTTAATGAAGGAAGTTTGTATATATTTATTTTTCTTTAAATGTATTTTAATGTTCTTATATGTATCTTTTTGTAGTTATTTGTGTTTTTGTTAGATTTTAGATAGCATGACGTTGAGAAACACAACAAGACGGTAAACATTTCTTGACATTAAAACAAAAATTAATTATTTATTTCAATCGCTTGAATAATTTTATTAGATTTCTATTTTAAAAGTCTCTTACTTTTTACTTTGATCATATTATTTACAAAGAGAGATAACACATCTACACAAGGAGTGAATTTCTGTCTTCTTTTTTTCTTTTATCCAACATCTTTTGTTGTAATTATCTCTTCTGTATTCGCTTTTATTATTCATCTTACAAATCTTGAAGATCGAAATTAAAACAAAAATCAACACGTCTTTGAGGTCCAGCCATAAATACTCGTTGCATGCTGCGGCTACCACCTGTCATCAGTCATCAGAATTAGAAGAAGAGAAATAGAAATGAAACAGTGATACTTATAATGCATAAGAAATGACAAACATCGTTTAGTTTACCAAAAAATTGTTCAGAAATCTTAAGGTCCCTGGTGCCTTGTGCAGAGTGCAATCTTACGCCATGAATCTATGTCCATTTGTCTCTATATAACACTCACTCATCAGTAAATTGGAGACAATAATCGCAGACACCCTTAATGTCTCTGTTTTTACTTCCCAATAATAACCGCGTTTCACATGTTCTCATGTTGCTATTTAAGTCCATTTTAGTTCCTTATACTCATATTTAACCATTTTCTAATCAATTCCTTTTGCATTGTGTTGGGATCCTAATTATTCATCAATCAGAAGGAAAATACAAAAGGTTCAGCTAAAACCAAATCTGAAATCTCCATGCATCCTTTTTCCTTAGACTAAATGGAGCTACTATGCCTTTACTTTTGAAGTAGAATATTTTCAGAATATTCCAAATCTGAGAAATATAGGAATAGGTAGAAGAGTGAAGTGAGTTGGAAAAAGTCACAAAGTTTGAAAAATAATAAATTATGGAACTGAATCCAGGACCCCAAGCTCCAATTATTGTTTGGTTTCTTGAAGAGAGCTCCACCAACATCATCTTTAATTCAAATGAGTAGTAATTGTGATACTGAATTCAGGACCCCAATTATTTCATTTTCCAAGATTTTTCAGTCCCTGCTTTGTGCTCTTCTTGATATTATCAAGGTTATGTTTCTTCTCTACTAGAGAGTGAACATTTGCGGATTCTCAAACACATGTTCCTTTTATATAATATATAAGTAATTTGTATTAGTTTTATAATAAATAGTTTTAAAAAGGTGATACTGCTATTACTTTTGATTAACATATATTATAACAAAAATTAGATTGTCAGTATAAATAAAAATTAAAACTCTGATTTTTAGTGAAATCAAATTTTGTTTCAATATACACTATAAATGTTACTATGATAAGATCAAACTTTGGGTTTTATAACTCATACTTGTGATCTTTGCAAAAATAAAATTTAATTTTTTATATCCATTGTCTAGTACTACTACTGTCTATAATTATAACTTTATGCATCTTTACTTTTTATTCCTGTCCGTTATGAAAACGTAATCATTTACTTCTTTTTTTAATATAATTTTTATCTTTTTTATAATTATTTGACTTTTTAATTAAAATCATAATAAAAGTTATAAAAAAACCTTAAAATTGTATTATCCTCAATATGATATTAGAATAATGGATAGAATGGTTTTTCATATTAGAATTGATAGATTGCTTTTAAGTATAATTTTTTTGATTAACTTTTAAATGTTATTTGATATGAAATTTCAAGAAAGTTATGTATAACACAATGCACACAAAAATGATTATTGACTAGTATGTACATAAACATAGTTTTATTCACAATTAAAATGTTTGACAGCAAATAAAATATGTTATTTATATTATATATATATATATAAATATATATATATATATATATATATATATATATATATATATATATATATATATATATATAAAGAAAATGGTATATACGTCACAGTAAATCTGCCCTGACATTTAAAGCAATGTGAAGACTGTCACGGATGCAAATCCTCTTTTACTTCCGGCCAAAATAAATATTTGACTATTTAGTTTGTTTTTATTAGTATTTTGTTTTTTTATAGTGGTAGGAATCTCTATGTACCATTTTTTCTTATTTTTTTTGACATCCACCCAATACATTTCTAATTAGTTTAATCACTGTGTTTTCTTTTGTAACGAAAGTATACAAATTCAATATAGACCTATCTCCATTTAAGAAAATATTTAAAGGGCAAAAAGAATTTGTTTGAGTTATGCCTATCTTTTTAGAGAAAATTGTTTTCTTTTAACAATTCTTGTTATATACTTAAACTACGTAAATAATCACTTCAACGGAATGTTTCTGTGTTCTAGCTGGTGTAGAAACCTAACTTTTAACTAAAAGAAATTGATATCATAACAAGAATCTATTTTAATGTTGACAAATAGAGTTATGAACAAAGATATCACAAAATTTTCAATTACTTATAACAATTCATGAGAGGGCTCATGATATTATATCCTAAAATAGTGAAAAATTATATTATATCCTAAAATTCCAAATCTTGTAAATATGTGATTTTTATAAGATATCTTTTCATAAGCAAATTAATCTGTAAAACAATTTTATAAAATATGCAATATTGTACATTATTTTGATAATAAATGACATAAATAAAATAGAAATGATGAACAATTTAAGAAATTTTGACCCACAAAATTAAAAAGAATTGGTAATTATAATAATAAAGTCAACTCACACATGCACTCTTAATTAATGCAATTAAAAATCGAATCCAGATATCTTATTTAAAGTTAACTTATATGCATTTATGTATATGTGTAATTATATGTTCTGGTTTTTATGGTTTTTCATTCAGTCAAAATATATATATATATATATATATATATATATATATATATATATATATATATATATAATGATTTCGAGAATACAGTAATGTTTTTGAATTAAAATTAATTTTATATATTTTAGCGAATTAACTTGCATAAATATTTTATGCAGATGTTAAATTTAAACAATTTAGTACATTCCAAGAGAATACCAACAACTATATACAGTCTCTGAAGTCATGAGTATACTAATGATCAAAATAATAATATAATTGTTGATACACTGACAGTCCAAGATATATTTTATCACCTGATGTATATTACAGTATTATTTTATAATTTAATATTTAATAAATATAAAATTGAAAAAAAGTTAGTAATTAAATAAGTACTTTATATTTTATAGATAATTATTAGTTTCTCCGTAAACAGTTTATAAAAGCATACTTTTCGATAGAAAACACTTTGACTTTTTTGTTGTATAACTAACTGGTTTCAGTTATATTAATTATTAAATATTATTCTTTTCCAATCAAGCCAGCTATATTTTTTCTAGAATAATATTTTCATAGACAAGTTATTATTCTAAAAATAATAATAAACAATAATTAGTTATATAAAATGATAAATAAATACAACTCTTATCAACCATAAAATGAAACCTAAATGATTTATCAACACAAGACCATCCAAAATTTTATTGGTGATGTGTATCGTCCCAAGCTAATACTTAAGTTACGGATTATGTATATAAAGCAAGACTATATTAATTCATCCATTTTGTTATGTTCATTTATAAGCTCATGGACTTTATGAAAATTGACTAATCATTTTCATCATCATTTTCTATATAGATTCAACTGTAATGAATTTAGTTTCAAGTTGTGTTTCATCCACTTAATAAGGTATGCATTATTACACACATTTTCCTCTACATCATTTACTTATATGTAACCCATTGTTTGTTTGATTGCATGGTTAGATAAAGACACAATACACTTGTCAAACATTATATGCCAACAGCAGATCAAACATGTGATACCTTACACCATTTTTTATGCATGTTACTGTATTTCGGATTCAATTTTTGCCTCTAATTCATAGTCTTTATTTTTCCAAAAGTACTCTAATACCTCAATTAAAAATCTTACTTTGTTCATGTTCTAAAAACTCATATTTTCAGAAAATCAAATTTCGTAAGATCATTAATACGATAAATAATTAAATTCTATCCTAAATTATGACATTACTTTTTAAACTACCAAAAAACTATTGAATAATAATCAATTTTAGTGATAAAAATTGATACTTATTATAGTGATCAATTTACAAAATTAAAAAAATATTGGTTACTAAAATAATCACTATTATGAATACAAAATTATAATTAGTTGCTAAATTTGTCACTGATTAATTAGAGACTAATTTAGAAACTAATTTATTTGGTAGTCAAAACTTTAATAACTAATATTTAGTGATCAATTTATAAACTAATTTTTTTTAGCCTAAAACCTTGATAGCTAAATTCTAGAGATCATTTATAATATTCTATTTATAATAATAACTATTTTAGAAATCAATAATTTTTATTTTATTTTATAAATTGGTACATAAATTAGTTATTATACTGATTAATAATTTTTTTTCATTAAAATTGATTTTTATAATAAAAAAGTTTCTGCTAATGTGTAATAAGTTTATATGGATATTTTTTATTTATTTAAAATATATCAAATAAATTTGAGGTTGAAAACCTTTTTTTTATAATTTTTAAGACTTGTGATTATTGGACTTAAAAAAAATGTATCAAACATCAACAGAGTTACCTTTCATCTTACTCTTATATTTTTTCTAACTATTTAAAACTTATACTAGGAAAAAAAAATCAAGGGTAATGCGAATTACTTATTAGAACTATTATATTAGGGGAAAAAAAAATAAAGGGTAAAGAAATATAATAACTCTCTTAAAGGGGTAGGTAGCAATAAAGTGTTTAGTTTCTCAAGAACATGAAAATGTTTGTTTTAAATGTTTGATTCTTTGCTGATTTTGTGTGTGTTATTTCTCTACTTTATTTTCATAATATATTGATTATCATTAATTTTAACGTTTTAAAATATTTTAAAAAGATATTTAAACTACTAGTACAATATATTTTTTATGACTAGCAGAGGACAATACTAAAAAAATTAGTAAAGAATTTCAAATGTTTGATTCTTTGTTGATTTTTTGTGTATTGTTTCTTTACTGTGTTTTCATACTACATTAATTACCATTAATTTTAACGTTTTAAAATATTTTTAAAAAATATTTAAAATATTAGTATAATATATTTTTTATGATTAGCATAAGACAACATCAAAAAAATCAATAAAGAATAGACTCTTTTAGATGTTTGATTTATATTTTAAAAAATAATATTCACATGAAACCATATTTTTTGGAATGTTTTCCGCGTATGCTTCCCCGACAAAAAAACTTTCTTATGAAGTTAAAAAGTATAATGCTATTTTTATTAAATAATTTAATACAGTAAATAATTAATATTGATGGTCTAAATTACGTGAATCTAATAAGTTCAAAAAAGTATAAACTTATCTTTTTTAAACCTGAATACTCATGGTCTTTTGAGAAGAAAAATAAATAGTTAACCATGCCTCCAATATATCACCACATATATTGTGAAACATGTATGAGTATTTATGTGTATTAATTTTAGATATAATTAAATAATAGAGATTAACATAATGATGAAAATAAAAATAGTTGCTTTATGATTAAAAATATTTTGATAAATGAATTAATTTTAATCTCATAATTAAAATTGGCCACTCTCATCTACTTGCACACGGCTTCTCTCTCTCTTTTGGACAATATCCTCTCTCTCTTCTACATATATAAAATCTCTTTCAGATTCGATCATGACACCCCACTTCCTATAACCTATCTCCACTTTTTTTTTTTTTCTCTCCTCAACCTCACTCTCTTCTTCCACACACAAATGGTGAAGTTCTCAAAGGAGCTCGAAGCTCAACTCATACCAGAATGGAAGGAGGCCTTCGTCAACTACTGGCAGCTCAAGAAGCAGATAAAGAGAATCAAGCTCTCAAAACTTCCCAACCAATCCCACCACCATGTCAAACCACACTTTGGCCTCTCCATTTTCGATTCTTTTCGCTTCGTTCTCCAAAAACTAGCTCACAGCCTCTCAGATTCCGACCACCACGACCTCAACATCATTCAGGTAACATAACCACAACATTCATGTTTTCACTTCCCTCCTATGTTTGTGTTTATCGGTTTATTATTGCTTCCCACGATTTTGGCTAATGTTCTCTGGCCAAAATTCGGCTCGTTTTGGTGATTTCTGGCAATGAAGTAAACGATCACTTTCTGTTTGGCACGTACCCCAAAAACTGTGCTGACAGCAACATGTTACACCTGAAATCTTCGCTCTATTTTTCTTCTCTCTCTTTCCTTCCACCCTTTCATTGAAGAAGAAAATTACTTTTACGAATGTATGATAAGTTTATTGTTTTGATTCAAACAAACTTGAAAAGGAAAAAATAGTTTTTTAGAAACACTTTTTTGTTTCTATTTCTTCTTCTAATCAGATTTGAGAGGGATGATGATGATGATTCAGTGCACGACTTTACTGCATGAATAGTGAGCAAACTAAATGCGACGTCTTTTTTCTGACAACGAATTGCTTTGGAGAATTCAACCTCTCTTGATACCTTTTTAACTCACAGATTTTTTATAGCATATGGTAATTAATGTCAATGGCCAAAAGCAAAACAAATAAAAAGAATTTTTATTTGGTTGCCAAAATTGTGATAACAAACTGTGTATTTGTAGTTGAAGTAATTACCGATTAAAAGTCTTATTTGTCATTTTTATTGTGTGTGGTACAATGAAATTTACAAACTCCTATATAAATCATCCATAATGTTTCCTCTCCTATTTCTAAGTGTGTTACTTAAAAAAATATTTATTCATATTTTCAAGTCTAAAACAATATTATTTTTTTTTCATTTATACCATTTATGTAAGATTTAATTAATTTATATACACACACGCGTGTGTGTATTGATTGTGATATAGAAATAAGGAGAGTAGAACAGAAAATTTTACAAATATTTCATTCAATTAAAAAAAACATTACATTTTTTAGTTTTTCAAAAACAATATTTAAAAAGGAATAGAGAATATAAAAATAAAATTGAATCATTTAAAAATCTACTACTAATTAATTACTGTGTTGGAGAATACTTACTATAAATAATAAACGATAGTTTTTAGAAATGAAGTGATAAAACGCGTTAACAATCATGACAAAATTAAAGTATTTTTTTATATATTTTTTACTTATAATGGTTAAATTAAATGTTCTAAGCTTACTTTTTATCGTTAAGATGACATTTTTGCCACAATAACCTATACTTAAAAGAATTAAATTCTTTTAAGAGAGAGAGAGAGAGAGAGAGAGGTGTAACCTAAGATAAATAAAACTCAAAAATAATACATTCCTGAAGTTAAGTTCCTGTTTTTTGGCCTTTGGTTTTAACTATTAATTAAAATGTGGTGGATGAGTTAGACATGAATGAAATTGGTAATTGATTTTCTGAAAAGTGAATGGTAATAAGAAAGGAGTAAATACAATGAATGATTCTTAGAAAGAGAAAACAAAAATTATGAAAAGTTGGGGTTGGCGTAAAGAGATATAACAAGTAATGAAGCAATGTGAGCATAGTGTGGGGTTAAGTACTAAATAAAGCGGGTTTAGTGGCCCTCCTTTTCTGCTTTCTTTTCGGGAGTTTCTCAATCTCTCACGAAAGCCACCAAATTCTCGCCTTTGCGGATCTATCTGTGCCACTACCGTTGCAACATAAAATATAAAAAAAAACAATTAATTTATTCTGCAAACAAAAAAATAATGTTAACACGCACACAAAATAGAAAAGACCGAAAATAATTAAATAAGTATATATGTAGGTGAGGAAGAAAACCACGAATGGCGGCGAAGAAGAAATCTACGAGACCGAGCTTGCGCAGTTATTTTCCGAAGAGGATGAGGTACATTAATTAATTTATTAAATCGATTTTAAATGATTTATGTATATACTGTTTTGTTGTTTTGTCACATGAAGACATTTATGTCTGTTTTTTTTTTTTTTTTTTTTTTTTTTGCTCAGGTGCGCGTGTTTTTTATGATGCTGGACGAAGAGCTAAACAAGGTGAACCAATTTTACCGGAAACAAGAGAGTGAGTTTCTTGAGAGAGGAGAAACCCTGAACAAGCAGCTTGAGATTTTGCTTGACCTCAAGCAAATTATCAGTGACCGTCGCCGGAAAAATTCTCCGTCGAAGCCGTATAGCACCGGAACATCCCCTCAATATTCTCCAACCCGAGATTCTGATTTTTCCGGTCAGCTTTCTTCTTCATGTACAGGAGTTGATCCTGCTCAAAATATTTCCTAGTTTTGAGTGCTTGCTGACATCATACAACACACTGTTATGATAAATTGTAATTAAAAGTAACAAAAAAGATATTTGTATAGTTTGTGCAGAAAATTTGGGAGATTCAGATGAAACAACTTCAGAAGTTTCACAAACGGAAGAGGTAATGACAACATTGGAGAAGAAGGGTGTGAGTTTTGTTAATTCTGCGACGAGGGCGAAGACGAAGAATGGAAAACCTAAAATGGCGATGAGAATTGATGTTCCAGCCACCAACCCAACCAGGGCCATTACAGCCATCACTAGCATGCTGTGGGAGGATTTGGTGAACAATCCAACTGGGGATTTCGTTCACAAGAGAAAGCTCCAATGTGCTGAGAAAATGATTAGAAGTGCTTTTGTGGAGCTTTATAGAGGCCTTGGCCTACTCAAAACTTACAGGTTCTCATTTTTATTTTCTTCTTTACATTAATTTCATTAACTTTTATTCAGTCTTGATTAATATATTAAAAGTTTTTGCTTTGAGACTCGGGTATAATTTAGCTGGAAATAAGTAAACTAATATAAAATTGTAAAAGTGTGTAATTGTCACCTTTTCTATTCATGATATAAGGTTTCAACTATAACGTTTACTTAGAAAGATCAAACTTCTTAGCATTTATTCCAAGGTTGGTATACTTGTTGTTATGAGTAGAATATTGATAATGAGAAAACCTTAATGAAAAGGGAACATTGATTTTATGATTATCTTGGCCAAAATTGGAAAGAATATATAGAAATGAAGGATTGAGTTGCATGGCAGTTCATAACATCACGTAAGGTTTTTGGATGGATAGAATAAATGAAGGTAGGTTTGAGTGTCACGTTATGGATTAGATATATATTCACTCAATATTTATAGTATGGTTTTATTATTTGCATATAATTAAGTTAATCCTATTTAATATTTTAATAAAGCGGCTTATAGTTTATAAAAAAAAAAATCTGCATTTATTTTCATTGGTTGCATTACATGGGAATGGGGGCAAGATGTTTCTGTTAGATCTGTACAGCTAGCTTTTTGCACACACTTCCAAATAGTGGCCAACAAAACCAAATTGAATTTCTTATCATCAAATTTTGCTTTACTTTTTTCATCTCGTTTTCTTCTTTTAAGTAGAAAACTCCTTTTCAATCCCTTATTTGTTTGTTTTTACCCTAAAATTTAATGGGGTAATTTGTAGATTCCCGAATGAAAGAGGGAGGGGAGAGAGACTTAGTTTTTTGAGCATATAAATACACGAAAACCGAAAAAAGAAATCTTATTTTTATCAAATTGTTTAAGAAGTTACATAGATGTTTAGTAAATCATAGAAAAGTTTTGTTCTACTAATAAAAGTTTTCCTAGAAGTCATAATGAGTGAGCTGAAGGGATAAAAATATCAATTACTTTATATCAAGATAAAAATTAATAAAAAAAATTATGAAAAGTGTTTTTCCATTAGCAAAGCTTCGTTTTATAAGTGATTCAAAAGGAGGTGGAGAGGTTCCCCACCTAAATGTCATAATATCCAGTAAAAAAAATGCTAAATATACATAGCAATAGGGCACATATTCTCTAATCACAATAAATGGTTTGAAAATATTTGACAAGTATTTTTCATATAATGGAACTATAATCATTATAGAAAAAAATTAAAGTAATACTTAAACTGTTTTATTTTCCCGAAAAGAAAATTGGAATATATGTATATGGAAAAAAGTTATATATACCAGAAAATGAAATGTAACGAGACTATAGGTACAAAAAAAAATCATATATTAGAGTTTAAATTTAATCTATTGTGGATATAATGGTGGGAATCGATTATAAACGATCTTAAATAAGATATTTAAGGAAATTACTATAAAGCTTGCTTTTTTTTTAATAATTGTATAACAATACAGAATAATGACTGTAAAAGAAAGTTTGCTTTATTAATATATGTTCTAATTAAATTTCATATATTTTACTGTTTGGCTTTAGATAACCTTCATCGGTTGTCTAACAAATCTTAAATGGTTAAATATAAACTACCAGTATAATATATCATATTCTAATTTGATTGCATTTAAAATAAAGTTATATGATCACAGATAGATACTTTTAACATTTTACTTATCTAATAATAAATGACACTTTTTATACTGTAAACTAGGCCAATGACATGGCATAATGTTTTCTCTACTTGAACAGATTAAATATAGGGTGTAATGAAAAAATGTGATATACTGATAGAAACTGTTAATTATTAAATATATTTCTTTCCATAGAAAAATTGTCTAAAAAATTACTGTTATAAAATGGTGAATAGACATTAACATATAAAGCATTACACTAATAATTAATATGATATAGGATTAATAGATATACATTTTTTAGTCTACCATACCAAAATCCTTTATAATTGGTATATGCATCCATAATGTCTGATGATTTATAATTTGGAAGAAAATCAGTTGATAACTGACTAAATTTCTTAATTTGCAAAGAAAGAGGTTAAAACGAATATATATATATATATATATATATATATATATATATATATATATATAATAAATGCAATGTTAATATAACAACTTTGATTCTTTAATTTATTTTTTATAAATTATTCTGGTATTTGAAATGAAGAATAATGGGAAGACTCTTTAAATATATATTTTTTTCTTCTTGTGTATAAGTTATGCTTTTCTTATTTCGTAAATCCATAAATCATTTAAAATATTATAATTTATATATTATAAATTCGTTAAAATTTAAACTTATGAAATACAGAAGAATTGAGTTGAATAAGAACTATAATATCTTGAATGAAGATTATAAAAAACAGGACACTAATGTGTGTTAGAGTTTTTTTTTTACGGTAAATCTATGCCTGCCTGCCTCGTATGAATTAATTATTATATATGTATAAATAATAATAAATTCAATTATTATACTTCTTTACTGAATTAATTATTATACTATTGAATAAGAAATAGGGATCTCTTTAATGATAATCATTTCTTATTAGTAAACTTAAAACTGAAATTTAGAAGTCTTATTTTGGAATCCAATCTAATATATCTCTCACGAATGACCAACTCACTCTCTCTTTTTTTGCAGTTCACTGAATATGGTAGCATTTACAAAAATATTAAAGAAATTTGACAAGGTATGGCTAAAGATATCTCCTCCTCTTTACTATTTTTCGTTATATTTTTGCTATACATGCATGGAATTGAATGGGAAATGTTGAAATAACATGGACGAAAACTAAGGGAAAGTTTCCGAATTAAAAATTAATAATCTGTGGTGGTATTGATGGTGCCTAATACTTAAAATTATCTTACATTAAAGTGGTGAGAAACAGAATCTTAAACTATGAGTGTATGACGGAGAAGAAGAAGTCGATTTCCTATCCCAACTAACTTTGACTTATAGTACATATGACTTAAAGATAGTGACAGTACCACTATATTTCTCTTTTCCATTCTTTTCAGTGGAGTCATATCTTATACATATGTCCAAAACTGCTTCCTACATATATTTAAATTTATCTAGTAAAGCTGTTTCACACATCAAATGAACTTACCAACTTTTTTTTGGTTGCAATCTAACAAAAATTATGTGTTCTAATGTATGTAGTGCCTTTTAACTTCTCTTTTGGTGTTACCCTCCTTTTTTTATAATGATCTGTTTGAAAATGTTTAGGAACAAAAATATCTGTCTGAACCAATTTTTTATATATTTTACTTCCTTAATAATAATGATTTATTCTGCTGTTAACTTAATATGAATTCCTAATATGTGTATGTATAAACAAATGAAAATGATATTGCATTCTGATGGAGCAGGTATCTTGTCAGAAAGCTTCTGCAAATTATTTAAAAGAAGTGAAGAAGTCCCATTTCGTTAGTTCCGACAAGGTACATTTTGGTTTCACCTTCCAAATGTCTTCATTTCAAAAGTTAGTGAAAGAGAAAAAGCACTGCACTACTGAACTTTAAATCTTTTGATTTTGGCCTTCCCTGATATTGATGTGGAGAACGGGTTCTAACAAGTGGTTATGATTATACTACGTTGGTTTTGTAAGGTTGTTAGACTAATGGACGAAGTGGAATCCATATTCACCAAGCACTTTGCCAACAACGATAGGAAAAAGGCAATGAAATTTCTAAGACCCCAACAACATAAAGATTCTCATATGGTCACCTTCCTTGTCGGTAATGCCTCTTTCTCTCTATCCCTGTCTCTTCGTTATATTCGCATGGCATGGCATGGCACTTAGCATTGAACAACACTACCAAATTATTTTAAGAACAGTGAAGAAGGTAGTGTCACTTCAGAATTCAAATTGCAATGCAATGTCTGAGTAGATCAATGCAAAATAATATTTTTATGTACTGTTATTATATCCCATGCTTAGTGGCCACCAATTTGAGCACTGATTGGTCAAATTTTACTGTCTCTGCAGGGTTGTCTACAGGATGTTTTGTATCCTTGTTTTCTGTATACGCAATTTTGGCTCATTTGTGCGCTATATTCTCCCCTGGTAACGAGCCAGCTTATATGGAAACAGTCTACCCCGTTTTCAGGTTACTTCACATTCTTCCAACTTTAACATATCTCACACAAATGAGTTTAAAACTTTTCCTAAGTAGGTTATAATTCTAAACCATGAAATCCAATGTAGTTAAACTAAGGAGTTTCTGAAAACTCCCCTGAAAATTTAATTTGCGGAATTTTAGACTAGAATAGGTATATGAATGGTGCACTAATGGAGACAGTGATTTTGTGCAGTGTGTTTGCATTGTTGAGCCTGCACTTGTTTTTGTATGGATGTAACCTGTTCATGTGGAAGAATACAAGAATCAATTACAATTTCATATTTGAATTCTCTCCGACCACAGCACTAAAGCACAGAGATGCATTTCTGATGAGCACTACCTTAATGACAACTGTGGTTGGTGCAATGGTCTTACATCTGCTCCTAAGGGCTGCTGACTTTTCTCCTACCCAAATTGATGCCATTCCTGGGATTCTTCTTCTGGTTTGTCTCATAACTATTCATTTTCCTTGTTGTTTATGAGATAAACTAGTTTACATAGCTTCAAATTTTGAAAAGTTATTTATACTGACAAAGAAATTCTATTTTCAGTTTTTCATAGCACTGCTCATTTGCCCATTTGACATATTTTATCGTCCCACACGTTACTGCTTCATCCGGGTTATTCGCAACATAGTATGTTCTCCCTTTTATAAGGTAAACTTCCCTCAGTTGGAACAATTGGTACATTGTAAGATCAGATATGTGGAAAACTGAAATTAGCATTTAATATTATAATTTGTCATTGCCACAGGTTCTGCTTGTAGACTTTTTTATGGCGGATCAACTAACTAGCCAGGTGATCTTAGTCTACAACTGATTCTGGTTTTGCCCCTTTTTTTTATCTTATTAAGTAACATTAAATTTTGTGTTATTTTTGCAGATTCCATTGCTAAGGCATTTGGAAATTGCTGGTTGTCACATTTTTGCTAGAGTTTTCAAAACATACCACCCTGAGGCCTGTCATTCTGGAAGAATGTACATGGAAATAACTTACATCATCTCATTTTTACCATATTATTGGCGTGCTTTGCAGGTAAGCTTAGGAAACTACTTCAAGAATTGGAGTCATACTATATTATTGCTAACAGAAACTTCTTTTATACTGCATATTCCCCATTATTTTATAAACTAACGCATGGTTATTGAATGTCCTTACCAGTGCGTGAGAAGGTGGTTCGATGATGGTGATGTGAACCATTTGGCTAACATGGGTAAGTATGTTTCGGCAATGGTGGCAGCAGGGGCCAGAGTTACCTACAGCAGGAAAAATGATCATCTATGGTTTGGTATAGTGTTAATCACTTCAGTGGTGGCCACAGTGTATCAACTTTACTGGGACTTCGTCAAGGACTGGGGATTTCTTACCCCCAATTCCATAAATCCATGGCTCAGAGATGAACTAATTTTAAAGAATAAGAGCGTATACTATATGTCTATTGTAAGTTTTCCTTCTTTACCTCCTCATCTGAATTTCACTACCATAAGTTTTTTATACAATAAGCGATCGATGCTGAATTTCATCAGGTCTTGAATTTTGTGCTGAGAGTGACATGGGTGGAGACTATCTTGCACTTCAAAGTAGGGCGTGTGCAATCACGACTCCTAGAATTTTTGTTAGCAGCACTTGAGGTTATTCGAAGAGGGCATTGGAATTTCTACAGGTATGTCTACAAAGTAGGATCATTTTTTTTTTTGCATCAAATTCATTCAATCTGGACTTTAAAAGGCCTGTCACATCGAATGTAACACAACCTAGTATAATGTTTGCCCATAAACAAGACCTATTAAAACCCCATTCCCGTTAGGTAGAGGCCTAGAAAAATTCAATGTCTCTGATAATAGGAACAATGATATCACTAGAATGGATGGAGTGACAATGACAGAACTCTAAGTCGTAATAAGAATCTTAAATGTTACATTAAAAACGGCTCCTTAGCATTTGTTAAAAAAGGTGAAGAAACTCACCTGATGAAGTTGATGTTGTGTGAACACAGGTTGGAGAATGAGCATCTCAACAACGTGGGTCATTACCGGGCGGTGAAGACCGTTCCACTTCCATTTCGAGAGACGGATTCGGACTGATGAGCAGATTATATTGCAAATGACGTTAGCTAGTAAATATTGCAAATGATGTTTATAATTTCCTCTTTTTCGGACCAAATAAGTTAACATTTAAGTTAAGGTGCATGTTCCATGATGCAATTCTCAAGATCATGCCCACTTGTCTTCTAAAATCTTCTAATGTTGTTAATGTTACCTCTTAGTACCCTTAATTTTAAATTATATAATGCACTTCCACACATGCTTGGTTTCTGAATGAAAGATAATATTTTTTAAAAAGTGGCAAAAAAAAATGATATATATCCTATAATCAAATAACAAGTGTCATGGTTACCAGTGCAATGTTATAATATAGTCTTGTGAATCAACTTACCACACTCATCACATGTGTCATGTCAGGTTGAATTAAATTATTACATAATCAAACTACACACTAACTACCTCGAGAAAATTATTATAACAAAAATTTATTAAAATAAAGGAAATGTTCTTACAGATGAATTTTGTATTGGGAAAAAAAGTTTTATGCTAAAAATTATATATTATAATATTTCTATGTTTCATTAATTTATTTATCTTATTTGAATAACAATCTTTTTTCTTTACTTTTTTAATATTTTAGAAATCTATTAAATTCATTAAAATATAATTTATTACCAAAATTTCAATTGAGTAAGCATTCCTTAAATAATAATATTGTATAAAAAATTATAAATAATTTTTGCAAACAAATTATGTGACACCCATTTTAAATAGAGCAATCTATTTAGCAAAACATCGCATAATATGGAACATAAGAGTTATCAGATGAAACAGTACACCTAAGGATTTACCATTACAGTCATCCAAGAAATTCTTAAAGAAAATGAGGCATATCTATTACACATGCCTCCAACAAAACATGCACTACAGGGGTTCAGCATTCACAAAACGGAGCCTCTAGGGCTATGAAAAACAAAAGGCATTGATGCCTAAAAGAAAAATGCTCCCCAAGAGCCAGAGATGACAGGACTCTCTACGCCGCACCACTGTTACTATCAGGTCCACCTTCAACGTGCTTTCCATCTGCTCCCACCAACAAGGTGATCATCGCAAAGAGAAAACAAAACAGAAACATAAACAAAGCAAAGGGGTAAGCCAGAGTGGAATTATTCTTTAATAATTTATAGAGCATATACAAGGCATGGCAACGCAACTATTAACATGTTACTAGGAACACTCAAAACATGTGAGGACCATCAAATGCAGTTACTATGACTCGATATCCGGATCATACACTTGATATAGGATTCTAAAGGAAGTATGTGCCCGTGCTGGTTTCTAAACTCTGTAGAGTCTAGGCGCAGGGGGTTATCACCCAACCACACACGGGGTTAATCCTCTATTGTCTCGGGCCCAAACTGTCCCAAGACAAGGACCTCCTGCCACTCTCACCACATAACCCATTCTGCTCTACGTGAGCGTGAATGCTTATTAGAGTTCAGGATACCCTCCTTT
>Ga0214542_1001280_pt1 | contig 51203 bp, 28 predicted proteins | sample CNSS1metaG_FD_160096 | JGI IMG/M metagenome (GOLD analysis project Ga0214542, IMG submission 160096) | Root nodule microbial communities from cowpea collected in UCLA plant growth center, Los Angeles, California, USA - CNSS1 | ecosystem: Host-associated > Plants > Roots > Nodule | place: USA... | reverse complement strand
AAAGTACTCTTTTAGAGATATCTAACTTTTATTTAGGAATTGTCTTTGTTTATTTGTCTGATTAAATATGTGAGACCTTAAGGGTGTTTTTGGATGAGACAATTCAAGAGGATGATTCATTTATTTGAAGAATTTGAAATTCTTTGTAATGAAATGTTTTGTTTGGATAGAGAAATTAAAAAGCATTTAAAATGCATGCATTTTTTTTAAGTATTTCAATTAGCTAAATTAGAAGAAATTCAAATACCTTCAAAAAAGGTGAAATTTGAAATTCTTCTCACTCAACCTCACAACCATGATAGGCTGGGTTGGCCATACGATCTAGACGGATCAGACTGACTTGACGACACAAACGGGTCGAGCAGGTCCAACAACCCAGACGGGTTGGGCGGGCCCAATGACCTAGACGGATCGGGTAACCTGATGACACATACGGGTCGGGCGGGCTTGACAACTCAAACAAGCTTGACAACACACACCATCCGGGCGGGCCTGACGACTAAGATGTGTCGAGTTAGCCCAACGACCCAGACGAACCAAGTTGGCCCGACGACATAAATGTGTCGGCGGGTCCGATGACCCAAATGAGATTGACGACCTAGATGAGTCGAATGGGCTCGAAGACAGAGACGGGCTGAACTGACCTAACAACCAAGACAAGTCAGTGGGTCCGATGACCCACACGAGTTTGGCGGGCCATATGACCTAGAGGTGTCGGGCGGGCCTGACGACCTAGACGTGTCGGGCAGGCCCAATGACTTGATCGACCCGTTAACCCGACAAGCCTAACCGACCCGATGACCTAGTCAGGCCCAACCGGTCCGACGACCTTGCCAAGTCGGGTCAGCCCATCGACACAAACTTGTCGGGTGTGCCCAATGACACAAACGACCTCGACAACCCAGATGGGTTGAGTTGATTTGACGACCTAGTGGGGCCAAGCCGGGGCCAATGACCCAAACGGGCGGAGTTAGGCCGGGTCGTGTCGTGCCAGGTTGATGAACTTGACAGGCATGATCGGTAGGTATGGGTCGTCAGGCTTGTCTGGTTCATCAGGTCGACCCATCCTGTATGGGTTTTCCGTCCGGCCCGACCCGTCTGGGTCAGACCAATTTGGTTGGGTAGTCGGGTGAGTCAGCTGGGTCCATCTGGGTCGTCAAATTCGTTTTCAAATTTATTATGAACTCAAAACATAATTAAGCCTAAAATAAATATTGTAAAAATTAAATTTTATCTCACAAGAAATTCAATTGTTTTTTCCAAACAAGAAATTGAAATGTAAGGTATTTTAATCTCTTTATCCAAATAAGTTATTTAGAAAATGAAGGAAATTTAATTGTAAGTAATTCAAATGTAAAGCATTTTAATTTCTGAACATTGTTGAAATGCTCTATCCAAACATAAGGTAAGAGTCATTATTGCGACAAATTCTTCGATTTGAACCCATCAATTTCTTAAAATAAGTTAAGTTTTCTGTCTTTATCCACTGCTCAATTTGTTTCGTCTTGCAGGTGTCCTTTTCATGCTTGCATGCCTCTTTAAATCACCAATTTGAGCCTATGTTGGTGAGTGATATCTCCTTATCACCCTTATTAGTGTAAGCAGAAGGAGATGCATATATAGAGGCATATCTTGATGTTAGAGTCAGCTACCTCGGGCCTGGGTGATTGGGCAGTGTTAGATCAGGTTAATGAGGTATAGTATTATTAACTTTCTCGTTCCAGTAATTATATATAGTTTGAGTATAAATAAGTCCCTTAACTTTACTTCTTTTAAGTGAAAGAATATCGTTCAGGTGAACTATCTCTCAAATATCCTATAGGTGAATGATTTATAATAAAGAATTAAGAATGATAACTTTTATACTTTTTGTATACACAAGATATTACGATTTATAATTGATAAAAAGAAAACTTACAAATTTGTCATTTTAATAATATTCGAAATGAGACATTCTCTTAAAAATGTTATGAATTGGCAAAAGAATGATGAGTTCAGAGTAGTGACTCTAATATTTAAAAATGTCTCGGCATTACTATAAGACAAAAGTACTAAAATGTGAGTGTCTCTTTAATATTATTGTAAAAAAAAATCCCATTTTTTTTACAATATTTAAAAAATTATAACATATTAAGTGTGTAAAAAAGGGAAAAAGAAAACAAATGAACAGTCCTGAAAATTATTTAGGTTTATTGATGTATGTGCCTCGAGAGACTTTTGCTATATACGCACTCGTGTTAATTAACATATACATCATAACTTGATTCGACATATATATATATATATATATATATATATATATATATATATATATATATATATATATATATTAGCAATAGTGTTTTTTTTTTACAATAACTATAGTCTTCAATAAAAAAATTACATCTGATATTTATTCCATGTTTTAAATTTTAATATTTTTAATTTATTAATACTATATAAGCTTTTTTACATTTTAAAACTTTGTTGCTTAAAAATATGTTTTGAGGAAAACGACAATTAAACATAATAAATTTATAGAATACGTGGTCAAATTTAAAATAAATTCATAAATCTATGCGTACTTATAAAAGTAAAAATATTTTTTAAATAGTAACAATTTTAGAAATACGTATAAATTTAATATTCAAAATATTTTTTATTTTAAATAGCAATTAATGATGTAAATTATTAAGTACATCAGTAAAAATATTTTATTTTTTAATTTAATAATTATAAATACGAACCATGACAACACAAATGAGGATTTTATAGCTATTCAATTTTATTTCAAAGTAATATTAATTAATAAAATTAACAAATAAACCATAATATCATTTCATATTTTATATTTTTTTTTTTCGAATCTACATTATTCATAAAAACACAAACTATGTTTCACACATACATATCATATTATATACATAGCAGTTTCTGAAAATTTACATATGAAGTGTGATGAATGTTTTTGGTGATTAATCACGACTTCATTCTTATACCGTACTTCACTTTTTCATTTTTATCTGACGTGAAACTCAAACTCACGATAGGATTTCTAACACGCGAGTAGATATTAACACACACTTGTGTATATAATTACATGACAGAGCAAGCATTGACATTGTCATCGTTGAACATGTTGCTAACGTTGTCATCTCCACGGTGAGAGACATGAATGGTGCCATGTTTTTGTGGGAGGTTGTAGCCATGTCTGTAGTAGTTATAGCTTTCTTTGAACTCATGGGTGGTGTCTTTGAAGTAATGGTCAGCAGTGGTGAAGTAAAGTGGTGGATTAGGGTATGGCCAGAACTCTGCTCTCTTCCCTGCCCTCCTCACAGCCTTCAGCACCTTGTTCCGATCAACATATCCACCAACAGTTACCTTTTCCATCTTCAAGTCAACCTCCACCGAATCAATCCCTGTAGGGAAAATCATATTTTAAAACAACAATGTTTCATCATATATTCGTAGCTTCTCTTTGTTATCTTAAAACAACATTTTTGCAATCGTTTGTCTATGTTTTCCTCTCCCATAAAGATGACAAATTAACATACAAATTCCAAAATAAAATAAAGTAAAACCATTTGTAAGTTAATTTTTATTTAACTAATTCATCAAAATAATAATTCATTTGGTTTATTTTTTTAGTGAATATATAAGCGTATACACTAATACTATACTATGCTGTTAAAAAACACACTAATATTATTACGAATGTTAATGTCATAATTTAATAAAAAGCTACTATTAATTCACATGTCTTTAACATTAATTATCTTAATAGTAATCATAGAGAGAGATGGATGTGTGAGTACGTGTGTGTTTTGTGTATGAATTAAGTAATGGAGAATTTGAATTAGATTCCAAAAATATATTTTTGTCCTGTCCGAATGTTCCTATCATTTTTCCTTAGTCCATTTGAGCCACGAATAGAATATGTTTGAGGTATATGAAGGAGATTGCAGAGGGAAAAAGGCACAGTATATATATTTTCATTTATATTACCACAAAAAAAAGTCAAATTTAGGATTTTTATAAAATGAATTAACAATTTGATAGCTTATATCGAAAAATCCTATTTATTCATTTTTATAACCCATATGTTTAACTCTCTTAATTGATTTAAAAACTAATTCTTTCTTTAATTTTTCTTAAAAAATACAAAATCTAAAATTCCGAACAACTTTTAAAATTGGAAAATTATTTTTTGACAACTAATTTTTGAAGATATTTCTTGTACAACTTGAGATTACATCTTTTAAATAACTTCTCATTTTTTTTTTCATTTTATCATTTCTTTATATGTGGAAGTCCTACATCAATTATAAATAAGACAATTTGATAATATATAATGGAGTGCAAACCTTACAAGTCAATTTTGTAGGTTTGAGTCAAGCTTCAAATTCAATTCTAACACTATATTTGAAAATCAATTAAAAGACGTACCTTTAAGCTTGTAAATGGCGTTTTTAACAACTCTCTCGCAGCCAGTGCAGCACATCCTTACTTTCAGCTCAACAGTCTGAAAAAAATACGTATCTCACATGTCAATTTCAGTTTGCATCTCACTTTTTCCCTAACTATATTGCTCATACTTCATATTCTGATTCTTTCATAAACCTAAATTTCTCTAAAATTCAAGTAAATAAATGAATTTGAATAGCTATTTTGTTAACGAATTATCAGTTACAACTTTTAAAGCAAGGTAATCAAAACATTGTCTGGACAAGTTCAAGAAAAAAAAAAAAAAACTAGTATAGGAACAAACTTTCTTATGGTTATTTTCATATATTCTCATATGTACTAATCTAAAAAGTCACTTTTTTCATTCTTTTACTTCGTGTCTGACAAGATCATTTAACTTGTCGTGTAATAAATTATATTCTTACTCTCTTGTTTTCTTCACCTTCAACTTTTTTAATCAAAAGGAGATGTTCATGTATGACATGCATATCGCTTTCTATTGTTCCGATGAAAGATTAATTTTTGCAACCAAATTGTGATTAAACTTAATAATATTGAACACCCAGATGAAAAAAAATCCCTCAGTTTCACCACTTTTTCATTATATTTATCCGATAACATCCTTTGATCATGTCCAGAAAAGAAGAAAAACGATCGATGAGAAAGATCGAAACATTTAACATGAAACATCATTTGCAAAATCAAAAAACAAAGTAATTAATGTTGAAAGTGAACCTGTAAGGAAAGTGGTCGACCCTTCTTTGGCATGTTGAAGTTTCTACGAACGTCTTTTCTGTGACGATGATGATGATGATGATCTTGAGGGTGGTGATAGATGAAAAAGCGATATATAAATGAAGAGATATCAAAGCGAAAAGCTTTGTCTAGCAAGGAAGCCATGGTAGATAAAAGAAAGAAAAGAAGAACAACTAAGGAAGAAAAACCAAACTATGGAAGGAATATATTCCTCTTGGGCATTTACATGTCTTAAAAATGATAATATTCTGTAATCAAGTTGAAGCTACTTAGTGGAGTATAACAGTCTACTACGCATCTACATTGCCGTTCAGTCATAATTTGCTACACATGATTAATTTTACAATAGTTTAAAAATGATGTAAAGAATATTTCTAACTGCATCGCTGGCTAACTGAAAATACACGTCCGTCAAACTCTTGACTTTAAATTTAAACTATTATATTTAATTTCAATTCTTTAAAATTATTTTTAAGAGTTATGTTTTAATTCTTCAAATTAGGTCCAGGATTGTTTTTGTACCAGGCCTAAAGTTGGTTTTTTTAGTCTTATAATTTCATCAAAGAAATCTCTATACTGAATTATAATTAAAGATTTCACTTTGTAATACAAACAAAATACTAGCGGTTCTTATCATAAAATACCTGTAATATAAGATTATTTCCATTTCATTTTTCCTAAATTAGGGGGACTACGTGTATATATATATTTAAAATTATATTTTAAAGCATTAGATTGTAAATTAAAAAAATAATAATAATCTAGGGGTACAGGATATCAACTAAAAATTATCCTAATCCAACTAAAAAGGTTGAACAGTAAAATTAAGAGTGAAGAAGGAAGGATTACCATAAGAGGTGAAGGTGAGGGAAAGAACAGGGCCACGGTGAGCCTGCCAAGACAAATTTTCCTTAAACCTATTGCTCCAATCGCAGCAGTTATTGTTATCCTCCAAATTCTCATCATCCATCTTCCAGCACCTAATTTTCCCATCCCTGTGTCCACTCCACACCAACCTGTTCCCCTCATCCGCAACCAAACACAGCGTCGGCGAACACCACACCGATTCCCGAAACGGCGCACTCTCCTCGTCGCCTCTCCTCGCAACTTCGCCTTCTTCTCCAACGCCGCACCACGACGCGTACAGATCTTTCAAGTTCCAAAACCTCACGCCGCACTCGGAAGCCGCCCACAGCTGCGACTTAGTGGAAACAATGCCATAGGAATAAAATATATAAGATACAATAATACCATATATTCAAAATAAGTATGAAAAAAAATTGTGTATTTAGAATCTATGAAGGATTCATGGAGACACACCAGTATGAGATGCTACTTATCTCTTTTTGATAAATAGTTTAACATCTAAGAGTGTCTTACCTTGTTATTATATTAAAACTGACTAATGGTTATCCGCCTTATAACTCCTTAAATTAAATTGATTAATGAGTATTAGTTTTATAACTCCTTAGTAGAGACCATAAGGGACCTCTCAAAATGTATTTGATTATTCAAGCTCATCACAGACTGTTTACTAAACAATTCAACCCATTATGGATGGTTAATCAGAAAACCCAAAATTATATATATTACCCATACAATAATTAATTATGTACAATATAATTAAAATTAACAAATAACTTAATTTATTGATTAATGTTAATTCATAATAATAACATCATAGAGAATAATAATTTTATATAATAAAATTATATAAAATATAACATTCTTCCACTTGGATAACATTAATAAATTAATTAATTATATCAATTGTAACATAAGTACAAATACCAATTAAGAAATATAAACATGAATCACAAAGATAATATCCGATATGGATACTTACCATATGCTTATTTCTTAAATAATGGATAATATATAATAAAAACAAACATAATAAATATGTGATCCCAAAATGGTTCATAAATTCTCTACGTAGAAAGAGATAGAGAATGTAATGAAACTAAAGTCATTGACAAATTTACATACCATAATAATATAAAGTGTAATTCTCAGACTCCCACTAACCGAATACATCAAAAGACTTAACCACACCCATATGAGTTAAATGATTTTGAAAAACTCCAACAAATAAGCTTTTAGTTAGTGGGTCTGCTAACATTGCAGCAGTATGCTCAATCCGAGTTTGATAATCCAATATTTTCTCTCTAACAAACAGAAATTTTATATTAAAATGCTTTGAGCGGTAGAACTTCTATTGTTTTGAGATAAATGGACTACAACAGTGTTGTCACAATATATCACAAGTGGCCTAGAAATACTTTCAATAATTTGAAAGCCAAAAATCAAATTTTTAAGCCACACAGCTTGACAAGTAGTTTCATAACAAACAACATATTCTGCCTCCATAGTGGAAGTAGCTGTAAGAGTTTGTTTAACACTCTTTCAAGAAATGGCTTATTCTGCCATCATAAAAATAAAGTCAGAAGTAGACTTTCAATTGTCAGGACAACCAGCAAAATCAAAATTAGAATAACTAATGACATGAAGAAGTTGATCAGACTTCTTAAAGGTCTGTGTATTATAAAACTAGTAACTAGTTTTGTTTTGTTTATCAAAAAAATGAAAAAATTAATATTTTAATTTCTCTCTAAAGTTTTAAAATGGTTGTCTATATTATTGTTAGTTTTAAAATTATTATCTACAAAATTAGATAATATATTAAATATATTCCGTTAAAACTTATCATAAAATAAATGTTTTTTAAGTTCCGAGTTCTTTGTTTTTAATTTTCTTTGCAAGTGAACCTTATTTCTCTGCATGTAAAATTTAACTTTAAAAAATGAAGTTGTGCAAGTTCATAATTTTGTTGATATGTTTGGTTTATATATCAAGTCTTTTAAATAAATTAAAACTTTTTTAATTCCTTTCCATCTTCTAAAAGATATTTTTGTAAAATATAGTATTTAGAGGTACATGACTTTATTTTAAACTACTTAATTTCATTTTAGTTTTACAAGAAATGTTGTGACAAATGTGAATTAAACTTTAGCTTAAATATCTGGATGTGTATAAAGAAAAATAAAATAATATATTATTTGAATATGTGTTGAAATGTTTGAGCGCTTAAACTATGAAATTATAATTATTTAAATTGATATGGGAAAGTGTGCTTTTCGAGTTGGGTCGAATGAGATTGAGAATGAAAAAAGATTGTTTTGGTTGAGGAATTGCTTATTTTTATTTATCTTTAAGGTTGATTTTAAGATATATTTTTCGTATGTATTTGTGTTGATTGAATGGTTACTTATAGTAAAATATTTATTGGACAATAATTTGAAAGTTAAAATCTTGTAAGTTTTCAATTCAATTAGATGTCACGAGTTGGTTTTAAGAAACTTTAGAAAATTGATATTTTAACAAAGAAAATTTTAATAAATGGTGACAATCCTTTGTCCTTTTTCCAATTAAAGTGAAAAACTTAAAAAAACATAAAAATTAAAAATTAAAACTTCAGTATCTCAGTGTTAAAAAAAAAAAAACTTTCAAGTTTGTCCAAAATATTTTTATCATACTATAATTTTTGTCCCTATAAATCATTTTCAACACTCTTATAACACAACTCTCTCTATACACATACATTAAGATTAAGGTAATGATGATTTATTTTGTTTACAATATATGTTAAAATGGTGTGTGTTGTAAAGTTTTTCGAGAAGAAGAGATATAAAGGAAAATTTGACATTAATAAATGGTGAATAAAAAATATTATGTAAAATCTAAAACTTAAAAAAATAGAATTATAAGATTATAAATAATTTTATTATATATTATTTATTTTACTTATTTCTAATAACTGTGAAATTTTTTACTAACCTTAAAATTTTATCACAAGTGTCAATGTTTGATCATATATTCGTAGTTTCTCTTTGTTATCTTAAAACAACAATTTTTACAATCATTTGTCTATGTTTTCCTCTCCCATAAAGATGACAAATTAACATACAAATTCCAAAATAAAATAAAGTAAAACCATTGGTAAGTTAATTTTTATTTAACTAATTCATCAAAATAATAATTCATTTGGTTTATTTTTTTAGTGAATATATAAGCGTATACACTAATACTATACTATGCTGTTAAAAAACACACTAATATTATTACGAATGTTAATGTCATAATTTAATAAAAAACTATTATTAATTCACATGTCTTTAACATTAATTATCTTAATAGTAATCATATAGAGAGAGATGGATGTGTGAGTACGTGTGTGTTTTGTGTATGAATTAAGTAATGGAGAATTTGAATTAGATTCCAAAAATATATTTTTGTCCTGTCCGAATGTTCCTATCATTTTTCCTTAGCCCATTTGAGCCCGAATAGAATATGTTTGAGGTATACGAAGGAGATTGCTGAGGGAAAAAGGCACAGTATATATATTTTCATTTATATTACCACAAAAAAAAAAAAAGTCAATTTAGGATTTTTATAGAATGAATTAACAATTTGATAGCTTATATCTACAAATTATATTTATTCATTTCTATAACCCCATATGTAGGGGTGGTAAAATGGACTGGATCCAACCGGTCAGCCCGTTAACCCGTGTTAAAAAGGATTGGTTGGGTTAAAGATTTTAACCCGTCAGCCCGTTTTGGCTCGTCCCGTGTAGCCTGTCAACTTGACGGGCCAAAGTACGGGTCAGTCTGTCTTGTCCCGTTGGTGTATTTAAAAAAAATTATATAAAATAAAAGTAATTAAAAATATTAATTTTTTATATTATATTTTTAAATATGTAAATACATAATAGTATTATAATTTAAATCATTAACACCTACAACTTAAGTTTCAATTATTAGTTATAATTGAATAATTTAATATATAAATTTAATAATTATTTTAATTTATCTAATTAAAAACATTAACTAATCAATTAAGAAATTTAAATAGATTTTAATTGATTAAAAATCTTATTCTTTCTTTAATTTTTCTTAAAAAATACACAATCTAAAATTCTGAACAACTTTTAAAATTGGAAAATAAATTTTTGACAACTAAATTTTAAGATATTTCTTATACAACTTGAGATGAGATCTTTTAAATAACTTTTCATTTTCCATTTCTTTATATTTAAAAGTCCCACTTTGATTAGAAATAAGACAATTTCATAATATATAATAGGGTGTAAACCTCACCTTACAAGTCAGTTTTGTAAGGTTGAGTTAAGCTTCAAACTCAATTGTAACACTATATTTCAAAATCAATTAAAAGACATACCTTTGAGCTTGTAAATGGCATTTTTAACAACTATCGCAACCAGTGCAACACATCCTTACTTTTAGCTTAACGATTTGAAAAGAATAAGTATCTCACATGTCAATTTCAGTTTGCATCTCACTTCTTTCCTAACTATATTGCTCATACTTCATATTTTGATTCTTTCATAAACCTAAACTTCTCTAAAATTCAAGTAAATAAATGAATTTGAATAGCTATTTTTGTTAAGTAATTATGAGTTACAACTTTTAAAGCAAGGACATCAAAACATTATCGACAAGTTCAAGAAAAAAAAAATTGGTATAGGAACAAAATTCTGATGGTTATTTTCATATATTCTCACATACATTAATATGAAAAGTCACTTTTTTCATTCTTTTACTTCGTGTCTGACAAGATTATTTAATCCGTCGTTTAATAAATTATATTATTACTCTCTTTTTTTCTTTACCTTCAATTTTTTTAATCAAAAGGAGATATTCATGTATGACATACATATCGCTTTCTCTCGTAAAGATTCATTTTTGCAACCAAACTCTTATTAAACTTAATAATATTGAACACCCAGATGCAAAAAAAAACCTCAATTTCACTATTGTTTCATTATATTTATCCGATAACATCCTATGATCATGTCCAAAAAAAAAGAAAAATGATCGATAAGAAAGATCAAAACAACTAACATAAAACATCCTTTGGAAAAACAAAAAAACAAAGTAATTAATGTTGAAAGTGAACCTGTAAGGAAAGTGGTCTACCCTTCTTTGGCATGTTGAAGTTTTTGCGAACGTCTTTTTTGTGACGATGATGATGATGATGATCTTGAAGGTGGTGATAGATGAAAAAGCGATATATAAACGAAGAGATATCAAATCTAAAAGCTTTGTCTAGCAAGGAAGCCATGGTAGATAAAAGGAATAAAAGAAGAACAACTAAGGAAGAAAAACCAACAATGGTAGGAATATATTCCTTTTGGGCATTTACATGTCTTAAAACTCATAACGTCACATTATTCCCTAACTTTTCTAACTCTTAGTCACAAAAGCATGGGCATCAATATTTTGGGAGAGCCTTGTTGTCGTGACAACTCTTGATGCATTTAGTGTAGTTATCGCGTGAATTGTTTCGAGTTTTTTTTCATAACATTATTGTAATTTTTTTACAAAAATATCAAAATTAACAAGATGTGTATGTATAACACAACTCCATTATGAAAAAAATTGTGTATATATAGTACGATTGCGACAACTTTAGACTTGTTAAAGTAAACTTGAACTAGTCCTACACTATTTTTATGTAAGAGAAGTTTTGTAAGTTAAATATAACTTTGATTACACTTAATCTCGTTTTATTATTATATAGGGATGATACAATTTTATTATACGAATGATAATGATATTTTGATCCACTTTTAACCTACCACTTCAATTATCCTTAGATCATCACATACATTATTAAAAAAAATAAAAATAGATAATTAAATAGTGATTAGAATAGAGTGATGGATTAAAAATTGATCAAAATATCATTATCTTTAGAAAAATCACATCATACTTATTATGAGATCATGTCACCTGTGCACAACTACAACCAAATCACATTACACTAAAGTTCGCTTAACTTTACACAATTTTAATTATAAAAAAAAAGTAACAAAATGGAATGATGTATAACCAAAGTCATGTTTGACTCACATGAAAATCGTGTAGGATCACCGTTATTTTATTTTGAAGTTATGTTATGTATGCATGATTTTTTCGTAAACAAATTATATCATTTAAACATGACTTACCTAAAACTTATCAATTTGAATTATGAAAAAAATTACACAAATATAATAAAGAAACTTTCTTTGGAATATGTTGACAAAATAATTATGTTATATTTATATGGCTACGGGACTTATATATGTGTAATATTTGGGCTATTAATTACTGACTTTGGAGGAGTGATACTAAAAATATGTCCAGAAATGTTACGTTGTTTTTCAAAACTAAAATCGATATAATCTTTTTTGAAATCATCAGTCATAAGAAATAAGTCAATTGTTTTATGGAGTGAAAATAATATGATAACAAATACATTCATGCTGATATTCATTTCTGATCTTGCATTTTAGAGTGTTTAAAGAAATTTACACGCTATAATATTTTGTGTCTAGAACCTGTCCTAGTTGTATATTTTAAAAGTAACCAATTTTATATATTAAAATATAAGATATTGATAGTTTGACATCACATTTTTTTACTATCATTTGATATTATCCCTCACTACTATTCATTTTTTTTTTAAATATAAATTTTTTTTTTGTTAAAAATGTTTTATCCTTATAAAACTTGTCAAGTAGTCATGTAGTGTTAAAAGAACCTTTTTCCTAAAATATAACCATGCAAAGATATATCCAAAACTCTATGAACTTATGATGGTATAACTTGTTTTGCAATTTTTGTACAATAACTTATTAATTACTTTTTAAATAAAATCATAAAATTCTAATTTTTATACGTTTGTTTAATCTGCTTATTTAAATAAACATTTTTTCTTTTTATTTTAAGAAATAAAACATATTTGCTTCTTAAATAATTATATTCAAGAATCCATATTTTTGGTTGTAAATCTTGTATATATATTGAATAAGAATTTATAATTTAAAATTTATACTTAACGAGATTTAACCTAACAATTAGTGGACCTAATTACTATAAAAAAATAACGAAAAGTTGTTTTTGTTTTTGGATTCGATGTTGTTGGTTAAGAACGTTTTCTTCTCTTCTTTATGTGTTATGCATACATACTCATTATAATGTACTTAGCGTGACGTGTCGCGACGCAAAGGGGCTACCATCATCAACGTATATAATTGTACCGCAAGAAATTTATGATCTAACGATTGCCACATAACATAAGCATTTATCTAAACAAAAGAGTCTTTCCGGTTGTTTGGTGTTGTTTTTTTTATTGAATATTAAAAGTACACTTTGTTAATATTTTAAATATTTTTAAATATTAAAAATATTTAAAAATATTAAAATTAGTAATAATTAATATATTATAAAGATACAATAAAGAAATATCACAAAAAATTTAGCAAAAATTTAAATTCAAATAAACCAGACAAGCTAATTCAATTCATTTATAATACTATTAATTTAATATTAGGGTGATCGATTGATAATTCTATTATTTAATTCATAGATGTGAACATTAAGTGGTTGATTTGAATTAATTGCTTAGAATCCATCTTGTATCTTGAATAAGTAATTAAAACCAGCTTTAACTAGTATCTTTTATATATATATATATATATATATATATATATATATATATATATATATATATATATATATATATATATATATATATATATGACAAATCAGCAGTTAAAGTTAAGTAAAAAAAAATGGACGAATACTGTTAAAGACCATATTCTAAATTTTCAGAAATATTAATCCATCTTCATAATACTTAACAAATTTCGTGTACGTTTAAACTAAAAATAATTCACAAATGTAAATTAGTTTCCATTACATCAAAATAGGTGGGTGCTTAAGAAACATTTAGAATGAAAACCTTCAACTTTTATTACACACAAAATTTGATTATAAACTTTGAATGATCTTTCCAAAATTTGACCAACAAATTTGACGTGAAATTTTGTCATTTAGTAACACTTTTTGGTGACCTACACTCTTGATGACTATATACATAGGTTGTTCAAAAACAAAATGTTGCTAAATCAATAGAAACTACACACATGGTGTTGCTCTCAAAAGCTTAAGTAACAGATGTCATTCAATTGCTCATTTCTCATTTCTAATTGGATCATTTTTTTTCTTATAGATTTGGTCATTCATTTATGAAAGTTGGGACCACACACAACACATTTTCATAAGTGAAATATGGTTTTCAAAATAAAAATTTAATTCTATGATTTTTATATACTAAAAAAAGATAAAATTTGATAATTAAAAGTAAGAGATTTTTCATAATATATAATTATTCTGATATCAGGATATGGTCAATTATCCCTCATTTTTTATCTCTCATTTCTAGTCAAGATTTAAAGGTAATGAACAATATATCTATGCATGAAAATAAAAAAAAGTATTTAAATCATTTTAAACTTCGACTTCTAATTAATATAAAATGATTAAATATGATCGAACCAATAACAAATGAAACAACTGGAAAAGTATTGTATCAGCTCATTCAATGATATATTCATCAACTCAAAATGTTAACATTAATTTTTCCATACATTTCTACTTTTCTAAACTTTTAAACAGTACATAACAAATTCAATAATTAAAATCTCAATTTATCATTGTCTTGCAATTGGATTTTTTAGATGGATATGACTATTATAATTCAATCCATATGAATTGGAATGAAGGTATTTTACCTTTTCTCACCATAATAAAATTGTGTCATTTTTCAACTTGATTTCACTCGAACATACGTGAATCAAGTTGGTCCACTTTATTAAATCAATTTCAACGAGTAAAGTAGAAGTAAATGAAATATACGATAATTACAAAAAGTACTAAGAAATTGTTTTGAAAAACATTTATCATCATGAGACAAAAGTTCATATGGTGTTAATGGAGGGAAATTAAAAGTTCAGAATAACTTTAAAAGGTTTAAATTCACTATTTTTATATAGTTTTATAACTATGCAATAATTATAATTAATAAGGTATATTTAAGAAACCCTATTTTGTTTTCCTTCTTACTTCACATATTCACTATCATTCTACTATAATTAATAAGGTACGTATATAATAATTGTTTTTAAGTTTGTAAATATAACTCGTCACCACTACTATGGATGGAAACATTAGATGCTTTTGGCTTAGACAGCTCTTTAGCTTTGGCAGAATGAATTGGTAACAAGAATAGTATATGTATGAAAGTGGTAATAATGTCAATAATTAACACTTGTTAGTTTGACAAATATATTAATATATTATGTTTAATTATATATTAATGGTAAATCACAATTATTTTATTTTAAAAAAATAAAAAACAAAATTCACAGTTAAAATTTTTGTGTAGCTAAAAAACTCACATTTACAAAGCTTTTATTTGAGAAACATTTGAGGACAAAGTTCCTCGAGATTGTATGAAAATAACAAAATTAATATAGTCAGCAATATAATTATTCATAATATACCACTAAAAATTATTATATTATATGAGATTTTTTTTACAAATTTGTTAAAATAATTTATAAGAAAATTTTTTTTTCTGTCATAAGAATCTTAATTGACAGTTAATTCTTTTTTGGATAATTATCTCCTAACAAATTATAAAATTTACAAGTATTTTTTACAAAATTTATTGAGAAAAATGTTTCATACAAAATATTTTGTAAAAGAATTGGTAACAATTTCTTACATATTTTATTTTATAACAATTTATAAGTACTTCCTACAAAAAAAAATTAAAATAAAATTGACAAAAAATATGAAGTTTTTTTAGTAGTGATATATGATAAAAATAAATAAAATTAGAGAAGAAATAGAAGAAAAATATATGTTATTTAAAAAAAAATGAGTGAAATAAATAATAAATACACCATATTATAATATCCATGTGTCAATTTTTAGTTGCTTTTTACTCTATTGTTTAGAAAAAGTATTTATTACTTTTTTGGACGGTATATACTGTAGAAAATTATTTAATATTTTAAAATTTATTATTTACAAGTTCCCTCTCAAATCATGGCTAAAGTGATAATATAATATGATGAAACCCACAATTTTTTTTTTAACTTTTTTGTTCTTTATTCTTCTTTAGTGAAAATATTCTACATTATTCCCTCCTGAATTATTAAAATCAAATATGATGTAAGTGAAGGTATCTCCTTATAACAACGGAATTCCCTTATTCTACGTATTTTATATTTCTATTCTATTTGTAACTATATATAAATTATAAATAAATAAATAAAATTATCCAAATATTACAATTAGTTATACATATGAAAAACATATAATATATCACATAACACTTGCATATTTTAATAACACAAGATATAAATTACTCGCTATTTTTAATACAGGGCAGTCATTAATATTAATTTCGTTTCTTGAAAATTTATGAAAACACTAAATGTATCTTTTTCATTAGTTTGAAATAATAACAATATAGTCTTTTAAATAAGACTTTTGATACTATCAATTCACATTTTTTTTATTTAATTGTTGTGCTGTTTTATTTTTTATAGAGATTTTTTTTTTTGTGTGGATTTTTCATATATTATAATTTCCTCATTTTTCTATCTAAGTTAATTGTGATTTTATTTCACTTGTGGTACAAAAGTTAGACGGGAATCCTCTTTCTCCTTTATATTTTTGTTTTGTTAAGGAGGCTTTAAGTAGGGGTATTTCAAAGTTTATATCTAAAAAGTTTATGTTTTTTATGATTGATCTTCGGGATACATTTTTCTTCTAATACTTATTTGTATTGTTGATATATTTGTTTTTTGTAAAGGAGATACTAGAACACTAGCATTTTGAAATATTTCTTGCAAGAGTACAACACATTCTCTTGTGAATGGGTGAGTCTTACTAAAAGTCACTTTTAAAATGTTGATATTTTTGCTTCTTTTGTTAGACATCTCAAAAACATTCTCTCTTGTAATAAATGATTTGTTCCTTTTAGATATTTGGGTGTGCCAATTTTTGTGGAGACTCCCAAGGTGCGTTTTTTTTCAAGGTTGATAATATTGGTAATAAGTTTGCTTCTTGGAGAGGAAAGTTGCTTAATATGATGGAAATAATTCAACTAGTAATTCAGTAATTGTTGGCTTATTGTCTTATACCTTCCAGGTTTACAAAAGACATATTAAGCTCATGCTTGATGTGGAACAATGATTCGAAATTTTGTTTGAACTGTAAATAAACAAAAGCATAGACCTGTCACTGTTAAATGATTCATCTTGTGTGGTTCTAAGTTCAATGGTGGTTTGCAGGTTACTAATATTTAGTTGGAGAATAGAGCCTACATGCTCCAACTTTAGCTATTTGTTTGTCCCAAAGAAAAGCCTAAACAATTCTACATAATGGTTTCCAAAAATATGATCATGGTTGGCTTAATAACTCATAATTTCACACTCCTTGATTTAAACAAAAGGCTAAAGAGAATGCAATCACAATACTTACTTGAAAACCGAAGACAATTATTCAAGACACGAGTGTAATTCATATTCATAGCTAGAAAATCCATTGAGAGACTTTGTGTTGATCCCTAGCTTTGAATATGAAGTACACTTGTGTCTTTTAATATGAGAGAGAGGAACTATTAGAGAGAACTATCATATAGAAGTTAGAGAACTTTAGAAAAGTGGTTTGTTGAGAAATTATATGTTTTAAAATAATGAAACTCTTTTATAACAACTAGCGCGCATGTGTGTTCACATTTTTTAATTTTCATAGAAATTTGAGTTAATATCAATAAGAAATATATAATTAATTTTTAAAATAGTTGTTAAATGTAAAATTAGAAAAATAAATTATGTACACAAAATAAGTTTTTAAAATAATAGTTAAAGAGAAAAGAAGTTGTTAGAATAACGGTTAAAAATAAATTATTTATAAAATAATTAATTTTTGAAACAATTAAAGGTAAAACTGAAATAACAAATATAAACACAAAAGAGGGTATCTCTTTATATATTGTTATACATTATATTTCTACTAAAACCTTTAAATATTAAAATAATAAAATCTTATTATTTTTAAACCATTATCACTATCACTTCTATCCAACCATTCTTTATGGTTTTACATTAAATGTTTTTATTTTAGTAGTATTATGCTATTACAATGAGATGTTATAATTCACATTAAGTTCATATGTTTAGAATAATCAATGATTAAATCTCTATGTTTATAGTTCAATTAGTTATTCTATCTTAATTTAGGTTTTAACAGCGTGTTTAATAACAAAATACTTACAAATATACAATCAATCAATTATCAAGTAATTAAGAATGATAATAGAATAGAGTAATCAAAAATAAATATATCGAATAACAGAAAAGACTAATAATGAATGTCTTTAACCTTAAGAATTTATCTCCCTTTTTATTCTGTTCCGTCTCTTCAACAAAATTAATTTTAACACGTCGAAAGTCTTCTATTATAATTTTTTCAAAACGCAAAGCTTGTTAGGTTGATTTTGTATTTCAAGTAACTAACTCTGATAATAACTGTAACTAATTTTATTGATATATTATTTTATGTTCATCAAATTTTACTTATCTTCAAAATTATAAACCAAATATTATCTTTTTCATATTTATATTTATATATAAAATATTAATTTTTTAAACAGATAATAATAAAAAATTAAGTACTTATCTTTTATAAAATTATTTAATAAATATGTAATTATTTTAAAAGATACTAATAAAAATATTAATAGAAAACAAAAATAAACATAATAAAAAATATGATAATATCAATTATAAAAATATTATTATACCCACGAAATTAAGTTAAAGAATCCATGTCGTGAAAGAGTTATTATAAGTAGAATTTAACACTCACAATACTTGGTGATTCAATCCCATGCCACCTTTTATATATTTTTTAAAATAATTATTATACAAGTGAGTAAATTTGTTATACATATGAATTTGTAATTGAATACTAATGTAAAACTATTTAATACTGAATATAACAATAATTTATAATTTAAAACTATGTTCTTAATTTTAATTAAATTAATATTATAATTAAAAATGTATAATTTATAGTATAAAGTTACTGTTTCAAAAGATATACATGAAAGAAAGTATTGCTAGTTATTATGATGATTGGTTAGGCTTAGAGGTGACGGCAAAGACGGAAAGATACAAAAACCCCAAAATGTCCTTGGGCTATACTTTATACAAATTACGCACTATTGCAAGTTTACCCCAAAAAAAAGTTGACAAAAAAAAAAAAAACTCAAAAGATAGGGAAAAAAAAAATTCATCTAGACATTAATGTAGAGGATACAGATTTATCTATGTTGCTTCCTTCATCGTCATCTTCCCCCATCTTGTTAGGGTTTGTAGAGTTTGCACTTTGTCTTCAAATTTTCTCGCTCATCGTTCTTACCTCCGGCCATCTATAGAACTTCGATTTTTTACTTTTTTTTATCGATATTCCATTTTATTAACCCCAATTTTCCATGTATTGAACCGTACAATAGAAAATCGCAATTCCTCCAAGATTTCGTAAAGGTAACTCCTGATAGGATGTGGTCTTCTGTTTCCTGTAAGGATTAGAGCTAATCACTTCAGAATCGCTTGATTATAGTAAAATTGACTAAGTTTTTATTTATTTATTATTAATTATTAATTATTAATTTTTGATTGGTGTCTATTTATTTAATATTTGTAAATAATATTATTGCAGTGAGTTTATAATGATGTTTGTTTTGTTCTGTTATGCATCTGTATTGTTAAGTTCAGGTAATGGCAGCCATATTTTGTGAGGTTCTTTTGAACATATTTTACAGGATCTTTTAGGTTATATCTGGGATCCTGTCAGTGATTACTGATTTTTATTTTTTTTAATTTATCTCATGATCTGGCTGTTGAAATGTAATGAACTAGGGATTTGGTTCTGAGAAAGAGTAAATATAAACATTAAAAGAGGGATAAGTGAGAAAGAGATCAAGAATGCTTGTTGTCACGTGCATTTAGATGATGAACACTCCTACAATAAGCTTGGTTCCTCATTTATCAATTATTATTTACTATTCGATTCAACAAGAATATTAACAAAAAAGAAAATATTGAAGTTTCAATATGCCTTTGGTTTCAGATCTACCATTCTGTTGGACGAATGCCAATAGCGTTATTGAAAATAGTTAGAGTTTTAGCCTGAGATGAGCGAGGATAACAATTTTTAATAAATAGAAAATAAAGTATTGAAAATGAAGATATGTTGCATGATGATTCCTTATCTGAGCTGACTCTATTTGTTTATTGTGACTTATTTCAGATTGATGTATTTTAACAATTTATGAAGTTACCGGCACCTTGAATTAGCTTCCGTTGATGTGATTTCCTGCTACTTTGCAGCGGAAGTTCAGAGAACCCACAAACTCTACGTCTTTCACTTCATAAGTACTATTCTTATCAAAGTAAGTTTAACAAAATCCAAAGTAGATTTTTTTTTGTGCTGGCGTGGGTGTGCAGATTATGGTTATATGCTGACTCCTTAGTTCGTGCAGGGAAGACAAACCAGGGACATTATTTCTTATTGCCTTTTGTGCATGAGGTTATGATGGGGACTGAGCTTATGAGAATATGTGTTAAAGAAGACAATGATGATTTTCCATCAGTTCCGCCAGGTTTTGAGTCATATACATCTTTCTCTCTGAAGAGGGTAGAAAACAATGGAAAACAAGATGATAAAAACATGATCAGTTGTTCAGCCTCTACAAGTGCTTCTGAATCACCATCAACTATGGTGGAAAATGATGCTCAAGTTCGTGAAACTGCAAAGGTTCCTAGATCTCTTCGACGAAGACCATGGATTAATTATGGACAATACGAGAACCATTCAGAAGAAGACTCTGACTGTGAGCGGCTTGATCAAGTCAGTCCCAAATTGGTTCATTTTTTTTGTCTAGATTTTGAATACAAAACACAACTTTTTTAAATTTCTTAGTGCACTGAATTCTGGTTGGTATCTTACATACGAATGTCAATGCAGACTTTGTCCTCTAGGGCCTGTCTTCCTCGGGGAGTCATCCGTGGATGTCCAGATTGCAGTAATTGCCAAAAGGTCTATATATAAAACATACATGATTTATTTCTGTCGGAAATTATTATTGTCCTCATTATTGATGAATTGCTCTAGTTCGACTCCATTCTCATCTATTAATGTCGTTTGTTTTATTATTGTCATTATTTTAATAACTAAATATATACATACATCGATTTTTTGAAAGATGAATTTATTAAGAGAAAAGTAGTAATAATGGCGTTTGTATTGCCAAGTTTTATGAATTGGGGTGGTCCTTTACTGAATGTTAAAATAGAAATGGCTTGGTCTACCTGCTCATCATTGAGCTCAGCAATGAACTTGAGTTGGTAATTTATATATTATAGGAGTTAATTTATCATAAATTGGTGCTATTGGGCATCTCTCTTGCGTGATGAGTAATTGACAATTGAAGTTTCTGACAGGTTGTTGCCAGATGGCGACCTGAAGATGCTCGTAGGCCAAATATTGAGGATGCTCCTGTTTTCTACCCCACTGAAGAGGTCTTGTGCAGTTCCTGTGGCACATTTGAATTCACTTCTGTCCATTCGCCTGTTCTGTTTAGTTCTGTCAGTTTGCTTTATGAGGAAATCATACCTCTGACTTTTCATTTTTATCCAGGAGTTTCAAGATACTTTGAAATATATATCAAGCATTCGCTCCAGGGCTGAGCCATATGGAATTTGCCGCATTGTTCCACCTTCTTCTTGGAAACCCCCCTGTCCTCTCAAGGAAAAGAGTAAATGGGAGGCTTCTAAATTTTCTACACGTGTACAGCGGATTGACAAACTTCAGAATCGTGATTCAATGAGAAAAATGTCAAGGGTTCAAAGTAATATGAAGAGGAAAAGGAGAAGATGCACAAGAATGGGGGTGGATAATGGCACTAGAAGAGGACCCAATACAGGATTTTGTGAAGTGGAAAGGTTTGGGTTTGAACCTGGTCCAGAATTTACCTTGGAAACATTTCAGAGATATGCAGAAGATTTTAAGCTCCAATACTTCAGAAAAAATGAGAATGTATCTCATTTGGGTGCTAATACAACAATTTTAAATGGTACCTCAGAGCCTTCAGTGGAGAGCATTGAAGGTGAATATTGGCGGATGGTCGAGCGTCCCACCGAAGAAATTGAGGTCACATTCTGTAGAATCTTAATAATTTGCTTCTGTACGAAACTATTATCTATTTGTTGCCCTTATTATATGCTGCGCCATTTACATTTAATTTTCTATCACTTCCAGGTGCTTTATGGAGCTGATCTGGAAACTGGGATTTTTGGGAGTGGTTTCCCTAGTAAATCTAGTCAGCTAGGTTCTGCTTCACATGAACAATACATAAAGTCTGGCTGGAATTTAAATAACTTTGCAAGGCTTCCTGGATCTCTGCTCTCTTATGAGAGCAGTGATATATCTGGTGTTTTAGTACCGTGGTTGTACATTGGAATGTGCTTTTCTTCCTTTTGTTGGGTAAGGACTGCATATTTTCCTTATTTTCTAGCATGTATTTCATTGAATTAATCACAATTTGTGTTTACAGTGCTTGAGACCAAAGAAAAAGATTGAAAAAAATACGTTATTTCTCATTGATTTAACTGTACAAAAGGATACGTGGATAATGGAATATATATACATATATGTGTGTGTGGACACTTATATAGAAACAAGAAGCTAAAAGTATGAAAAGAATTGAGCTAAATCTAGGTATTTGATTCAATTTACATAATTGTTAGGGATCCATTGCACAGTATGGGAGTTGAGTTCCTCATTGGTAGTATCAGATTCTAGTGTGAGGTTCATAAGGCCTTGGGCTTCCCAGCTACCATAGATAGCTTTTATGGTGTGGTTTTCCCAAGGTTCTTATGAATTGGTATGAGAGTTTTCCACCGTGTTAGTTGCACAGGTTTGCCTTGGATTAGTAAAAGGGATAGTTCATAGACAGTCCTCATGGGAGCTTAGGCTGCGATGTGTGATGAGATGTTAGTTTCCAATTGTAAGGTATGGGACTTGAACCCACATTGGGACTTGAATCCCACATTGGATGTATGAGATTGTAGTGTGAGATTTATAAGGTCTCTGTCTCTCCAACTACTGCTCCTAGCTTTTTTTGGTGTGGTTCTTGTCAAAATAATGTACAGTAAATATCTCCAAAGTAGGCTCTTTACGTAATACAAATAAAGTCTGATATAAATAGAATTAAAGTCAACTAAATCAAATCTGTATCAAATATCCTGGAATGTATCTGTAATCTATGTAGTCTATTGACAATAGCTGTCAGTTACATACTTATGTGTTTTTTGTGTCTTTGAATGCTCTTTGAGGATGGAAAGGATGTGCATTTGTGTGAGAGTAAGGGGAAACATAGCATAGGTGACATCTTTTTGCTCTGATTTGTTTGTTAAACCACAATAACAGGACTATTTTTGTGTTGAGTGGCAATTTGTTGATGTTGTGTGAGTGTTTATGTGTGGCAGAGTGAGTCCTTAGTTGGCATAGGATCCGTAGTTTGTAACAACTTCATATTTTCTCTATGGTTTAATTGTGAATGCAGCATGTGGAAGACCACCATTTATATTCATTGAACTACATGCATTGGGGAGCTCCAAAATTGTGGTATGGAGTCCCTGGAAAAGATGCCTGCAAATTGGAAGAGGCTATGAGAAAGCATTTACCAGAACTTTTTGAAGAACAGCCCGACTTGCTTCATAAGCTGGTGCGTAAAAGTTTTGCTATTACTTGGCAAACGGCATTTGATCTTGTTTGTTTTATCTGCTTCAGAGGTGGCAAAAAAATCAAAATTATGTTGTCATTTGGTGGAGTTCCATATTTTACATCTTCATTTTACCCAGCTGTCCATATTTTTACTATTAGGCAGTAAATAATTATGTTGGATGATGTTGTTTATTTCTTTGGACGTATATTTATCTGCTCCTTGCATTTCTGACTTGTTGCAGGTCACTCAGCTTTCTCCTTCTATCCTTAAGTCTAAAGGAGTACCAGTTTATAGGTGTGTCCAAAACCCTGGGGACTTTGTTCTGACATTTCCTCGAGCTTACCACTCTGGGTTCAATTGCGGTTTCAACTGTGCTGAGGCTGTTAATGTAGCTCCTGTTGACTGGCTGCCCCATGGGCATATTGCTATAGAGTTGTACCAGGAACAGGGGCGCAAGACTTCTATATCACATGATAAGCTGTTACTTGGGGCTGCAAGGGAAGCAGTTCGAGCTCAATGGGAGCTTAATTTGCTAAAGAAGAATACTTTGGATAATCTACGATGGAAGGATGTCTGTGGAAAGGATGGCTTTTTGGCCAAAGCACTTAAGGTATATTATGCTTCTTCCTAGTAGGAGTGGATGATATTTATGATACTTTGTTGGCTACTCAATCAGTGCATGCACTCTATTTGGCTATTTCATTGATTAGTTTCCATTTTCTAAAATAGTGGTTTCACATATAAATGATACTTTTTTTGTATGATTCATGTGGTTAAGTCGTCTTATCAGTTTCAAGTTTAAAATTATTACATTGAGCATTGTAAATCACCAATATGATATGTTTGAAATTATTTTTAGATTACATTTGAATCATGCCATTAGATACAAATTATGAATTACGATAAAAAATCAGCTTGACAATTCACAATTTGAGTTTTGATCTGAAAACCTCCTCACCATGAGTGCTTTTGGATTTTGTCTGTTCATCCCTTTCTCCTACCCCACCTTGGCTTTTTTTTTCTTCTGTATTATGTTAGTTGATTGTGGAGAGTCTGTAAACTGATAGCCTAAAGTGCTAGATTGAATTTAAATGTTTTTGATTAAGTTTATTTTTAGAGGTAGAAAGAGATTTCCATACAGATGAACAAGGATTGTTATCCAAAAATGCAATAAAAAGAAAAGGAAAAATCAAAATTCAATGATTCCTGTGTCATTAACTAGTTATCCTAGAAGTTTCGTTTATTTGAACATTCACTCTCATCGATGTTATGCACCCCTTTACTCAAGATGCTTTTAAACTTGAAGTCTAAATAATGCATAGGCCTTCTTTATTTTTTTGTGAGATTCAACTTTATTATAGAAAAATGGGGGTTGCCAAGGATCAAGCTCCTGAACACCTGAACTTTTGTTCTATTTGATTGACATTTTAGGATCTTGTTTTAATAGGAACGATTTTACGGTAGAGCAATTGTTATCTGTCAATTACAATTTCAAAAAGTAATTGAAATTCATTCTTCTAATTAATAAGTGTTCTCCTTCCCCTGTCCCCGCCCTGCCAAGAAAAAAACTAAAATATTAAAGATATTAATCAAAGTGAAATGCAAATTCTATAAAATTACATCACCACCAGTACCTTCTATTTAATTTTAATAATCTCTTTTCCTATGTTACTTGTGATCTAGATGCGTGTTGAGATGGAACGAGCAAGAAGAGAATTTCTCTGCAGTTCTTTACAGGCATTAAAAATGGAGAGTACCTTTGATGCTACTGATGAAAGGGAATGCAACATATGCTTTTTTGATTTACACCTATCTGCAGCTGGCTGTCGCTGTTCCCCAGATAGATATGCTTGCTTGGATCATGCAAAGCAGCTTTGTTCATGCTCTTGGGAATCCAGATTTTTCCTCTTTCGGTATGATGTTGGTGAACTAAATATTCTGGTGGAGGCATTGGAAGGAAAATTAAGTGCAATCTACAGATGGGCAAAATCAGATCTTGGGCTGGCGCTATCATCTTATGTTTCATCAGGCAAGGAAACAATACTTAAAGAATTGAAATCTCATTCATCCAGTTTGTCTCATTCTTCCAGGGCCACTTTGAATAAAGAGATGGCTTTGCATCCACCAAATAAATATATTGATGATTCTCAATTGGTTGACGTCCCAATAGAGAATCAAGCAAATAGCAAAGATCAGAGCTATTTTCAACAGAGAAAATCAGCTGAAGCTATTTCATTTTCATGTTCAACGAAGGACTTGCTAACATTTAACAGCTCAAAACCTACATCTGATATTCCTAATCATAAGATCTGTGTTAGTAAGGAAGAATCTGTTATTTGCAGCACAAAGATGAAAACACCTGGTTGTCAATTGTCTCAGGAGGATACATCGTATGCTTTATCTACTCTATCTCAACAAGGAGGTGAGAAAAGATCACTTTACAGGCATAACAACGTTATACTTCTTAGTGACGATGACGAAGACGAAAAGATGTCTGATTCAAATAGAAGGAAGGAACTTTCTTCTATGCTTGTAGGTCCTGGAGATAAGTCAAGCCCATTTAACAATATAGAAAGTACAAACTTGACCATTTCTGTGACAGATACTGCTGTGATTGGTGAAAGGGATGCTATTACATTACCCCATGAAAATATGAGTTCTAATTCAATTCAGTCTTTGCATGTGAAACAAGAGTGTCATGAATACACAGGAACAGTTCTAGCCTCTACCCCACTAGATCTCTCTTGTCATATTGGTCTTACAAGTGCACAATGTACTAAAAATATTTCAGCTCCTTCAAAAGTAGAAGCAAGTGATCATTGTTTGGAAAGTTTGGAGATTTCTCCTCTGAACCTACAACTTTCTGGCACTAAGGTTAAGACTGAAGATAATCACGAAAAGTTTGGAGGATGTTCCACTTCTAATGTAGCAGACAATGCGAGAGCTGTTAATGGGAACTTTTCTTGCGGTCCAAACAATTTCCGCCAGAAAGGTCCTCGGATAGCGAAGGTTGTCCGGCGCATCAACTGCAATGTTGAACCATTAGAATTTGGGGTTGTGCTTTCTGGAAAGTCTTGGTGTAGCAGTCAGGCTATATTTCCAAAGGGTATGTATGCTTGGTTGTAATGAATTGCAACTTCTATGCCACTGTTATATTGAGTCTGTAAGATGTGTATTTATGCAAACTAAATTAATTGATGCAGGATTTAGAAGCCGAGTTAGATACATAAATGTCTCAGATCCATCCAGTATGTGTTACTATATTTCAGAAATACTTGATGCTGGACGTGGTTGGCCTCTATTTATGGTACTTTCACCTCTTTCTCAAATTGCTATCTTTTGTCATGCAATTTGACCATATATATATATATATATATAATTATGTCTAGGAAGGTATTTCACATATCTGATGTAAATTTGATGTACTTATAATTTAAATCCTTTGTTGCTAATATCTTGCTGAGTTTTACCCCTTATTAAGTTGGCAAAAGTTTGATGGAAGATTCCTAGATCCTTTGCACTTCTGGAATGTTGTAGCCTTTAGAGCCACGCATGTTTGTTTTTCGAAAGTTGCTCCTTTTAACATGTAATGTTGTGAGAATTGATAGCCCTTTTATCCTATTAATTTGATTACCGATTATTCTGGCTTCTGGGCATCTAATTTTAAGAATGGAGTCATGAAAAAAAATGCAAACAAGGTGTTTGGCATTATGGGGTAATCTTTAATGGAAGCAATCATGTGTTTAACCTAATAAGCAACTTATTTCCTTATCAAGTTAGATCAAAATGCATATTTCAAAAACGTTTTAGGTGTTGGTTGGATTTCGTTAAAATTTTCGTTGGATATCGAAATAGGTTGGTATGAGTAATTAGTTGACTCTAACTGGGAAGAGCTGTTGTGTGAAATAACGAAAATCTTGTTTTACTCCTCAGGTTTCCTTGGAAAGTTGTCCAAGTGAGGTCTTCATCCATATGTCAGCTGCAAGATGCTGGGAGCTCGTCAGAGAGAAAGTGAATCAAGAAATTGCAAAGCAACATAAGCTGGGAAGAAAGGGCCTTCCTCCTTTACAGCCCCCTGGTAGCCTTGATGGCTTAGAAATGTTTGGGTTTTCTTCACCAGCAATAGTGCAGGTAATTTTACTGATAAAACACTTGAAAGAAAAAAAAAATAAAAAGGTTAAATGAATTGATCGTATCATAGAAGCATAAGCAAAAGTGAACTTATGCTTTTCAGCTTTTGGATAAGTTAAGTATGGCAGTTGATTTTTGCCTATTTATATGAGAAGCTCAAATATTTTATTATTTTATTTTCTTCTCGTATTAGTGTATATAATATTTTTTAATCCAAATAGGGCCTAAAACCCATATATGATTCCAAGGACTTCATTTATGTATAACATGAGCTGAAACTCGTCACCTTCCACAGACTAATATGTAAATTATGGGCATAACAAATTTTATAGCTTCTTTTAGATGGACATGATAGTGATTCAGGATTGAACTATATACATATGAAGTAGGCATTTATGTTAAAGAAATCACAAAAAGCGTTTTCATGAAAATGCAACTAAGCATTTTTCTAACAAGTTTCCTGATTTATTGATACACAAACCTAACACTCTCTTAGCTAGTCTCTTTACATTAGGGCTAATGGAACTCTTAACGAACATTTCATCTCCTTTGGTTACAGTAACAATCTTGTCACATGTTTTACATCTGGAATTTAAAAGTAGTCTTATTCTTAAAAGTCATGTTTTAGGGATATATTAAGCTTCTTTCTGGTTATCCATCCGTATAGTTATCATCTGTAATGCACATTTGATTTTGTTTTCCTTGGGCATAATTTTGAATTTTGATAACTATAAGATAAAGATACCACCTACTTTCTTTGAACAGGCTATTGAGGCGCTGGATCGAAGTCGAGTGTGTAGTGAATATTGGGACTCACGGCCGTACTCACGTCCTTTAGGACAGATTTCACAACCATGCCAAAGCAGTGTTAGTGGTGGCATTGGTCAAGGTGTTCTTTTGAACAAAAACATTCCCGTTGAAGTTGTTGCAGTATTAAGGAGCCTGTGTAAAAAGGCTAATGCAGAAGAATTGAACTCGTTGTACAGCATTCTTAGTGAAAGTAGGCCCCAGGCTGACAGGAGCCAAATTGCGCAATTTCTTAAAGAAGAGATTCAAAAATCACAACCACCCTAGGTAATTCATTATTTGGACGGAATTGTTCATACGCCTAACCTTCTCACGTGTATATTGTAGTTCCTCCCAGGTTGCACATGCAATTTCTTGCAACCTTAATCTTTTGATTTTTTTTTCCCATCTGAATGGAGGTTATAGAGAAAGAGAAAGAAAAAAACGAAAATAAAATTAGAAAAAGTGTGGGTGGGGGAAGCCTATTTCCCTTCAAAATTTTGCTCTTGTGGCAGCTGGGAGATGTGGAAAGTTATCGAGTGCCACCGTGGCTGTCTCATCTGAAACTCTGAAGGGCCAGGCTACCAGGCCTCTATAATTGATTTTGATTCATATGTTGTACACGCAGTTTTAAACTACATGTAGGTTTCATGTTTAGATTTCATTAATTATTTTAGAAAATAGCTTTTTACTCGTATTAAGCTGTTTTCTCCAAAAAAGTACATATCTTATAAAAGGGCTTTTTTTTATTCCACAGTTCATAAAAGTTTATTATCGCCTAGAATGTAGATGATTTCAAAAGTTGAGAATGATAATTTCCTTAACCAAATTATTTTTTGCTTAGTTAATGTAATTTATTGAAGTAATATAATTAGCCAGATTGTCTTTAAATCGATTAAGAATTAGCACAAATGGAAAACATTAAAAAAATTATCTTCTAGTTACTTTGTAAAATAACCTTTACAGCTTATTCAAATAAAAGGCCTTTATCTGTTTTTATTATTTTAGGATTGGTTGCATTTTTTATTTCAATTTTATGTAAATTTGTTATCTTTTTTGTTAAACAATTATTTAGTGTGTTTGGCTTCTACATTTTTTATTTACTTCAGTGATAACTAAGGTGAATAACATTAAAATGGATTTTAACTTGGGAGCTCATTATGGGTTTAAGTTGAGTTGGGTTGAAAAAATTTAATTTTTTTAAAAGTGGGTTGAAGTAAACTTGGTTCACTTAATCTATGGGTTAAACGAATTTGAGTCGAGTTGAATGTTGGTTGATCCATTTAAACAATCAACTTTCTTTTACAATTTTTTTAATTTTTTTATAATTATTTACTACTTTTAATTATACAGGTTTATGATTTTATTTTTTAAATATTAGAATGTTACTCAATAATATTTAAATAGTTTAAATATTTAATTAATTTGTTTGTCAAATTATATATGTTAATATTTTAATATTTAATTATTATTTTTATAATAATATTTTAAAAACTAGACAAACATTTTGATTCTATTATTAAAAAAGATAAATTAAGACAATTCATTCTCATCCTTATGTAATAAATATATAAGATAAATTACAAAAAAAAAAATGGTAAGTGAGTTCACCTATTAGTTCACCCGCTTGTGGTAAGTCGAGCTAGGTTAAAAATTTTTTGACTCATAAAAGTTGAACCGGATTAAACTAATCTTTTTTTAGTTCAACCCATGGTGAATTAATTTGTGGAAGTCGGATTGACTCAATTTTTTACACCCCTATGATGTATCATGAACCAATTTTACAGATCGTTGATCAAATATAACCTGTGGCATAAGATTGATCTTGTTATTCACATAATATGGGGGTGTAAAAAGTAAAAGCTGTGTTGACAACATAAAATATTTCCTTTGGGATAAGATTGATCTTGCTACTCAAATTTGTGATCACTGGTGTACAACTTGCAGTGATGCTCCATCGTAGTTTTCACCTCTCTTCACTTCATTTTTCAAAATCTAAAGATAAAACTTCTTAATTGTTTTGAAAGATACTTCTCATTTTAATGATTCATTTTCTTCAAATTTTATAGTCTAATTGAGTAACTAATTTTCACCATTATAATTAGGAATGTCAAAATTTGTATATGCTGGATAAAATCCATAATGGATAAGAAATAATTATTGTAAATAAATACCCTCAAATAACAGGTACGCGTATTTTTAATACACGCATGTTAACAGGACGGGTATGAGTATTATAGTATCCGTACCCATGGATACCCGTACCCGCATACTCTAATTTAAATTAAAAAAAAAACATGATTAAAATATTAACATATCAATTTTGAATGAGTTATTTTTTTATCAATTAATTTAAAAAAAAATCATTTCTTTATAAACTGTCATTCAACACTATCTAAATGAGTTATTTGGACTTTATTTAAAATTTATGAATCTTATGTATTTTATTTTATTTGAATTTATAATTAAAATATATTGTTGAATATTTTTTTTTATTCTTTTTTAAATATTATTAAAAAATTATATGGATACTCACATAATATATAGTTACAGGTAAGAGATAAGATAAATATTTATCTAATAAATAAAATATTAGAAAGCTACTGCTCGTTACATCCTAATTATAACTCAACCCTTCTTTATTTAACGATATTTGCAACATGTACTCCAAAAATAGTTGCTGTAAATGTAGTAATAAATACAAATAAAAAAATTTCTCAGAAAGATATTATTGTAACTTCTTTTTTATTGTTATCAGTTTGACTCTAAGTCGGTAATATCAAAGCAACATGACGTTGACTCGTACAGTTGATTTGATACTTTATTAAGATGGAAGAAGCATGTGTAATATGTTTTTATATAATTTCCTATCAAGTGGTCTATTAATAATAGAAGGGATATTGGAAAAAAAAATCAATGGAAGGGAAAATGAAGTATGAATTACTAGCTAATGTTTATTTTTCATATTTTGAAATGAATACAAAATGAGAATTTAGAGATACACACAACAATTGCTAATAATAACTCTTTTATTATTACACCTTTAAATTAGTTCTCAACAAAATTAATTTACAAAGAAAGTATATTAAATTTTATAATTTTATTGTGATTTGACGTATTGGTCTTTATTATGAAAGAATTGATGCATTCTATAAGGATTCTTTTACAAAGAATTATCATATTAGGAAATCAAACTAGTAACTTTGAACTCATACCTATTATTATTGGATCGAATGTTTATAAGTACGCAAAAAATTTAAACTAATAGTTAATTCACAAATATTTCTGCTTAAAAGTATACTAACTCAAACACTGCTATTAAGTTATGACATTACACAATTATGTTACACTATAGAACAATTGATACACTCTATATTCTATATTAGGTACTTAATAAATCAACAACCGATTATTTTTTAGACCATTGTGATACAAGATTACAATTAAAAAAACATTAATGCTTTAAAGGTGGATCTTTAGTTATTCAAGTCAATTGTTTAATCAACATCACATGACACAAGATTAAGATGAAGAAACATTGATGTTTTAGAGGTGGATCTCCTCTCATTTAAGTCAATTGCTTAAACAACCTAAAAAAATTCTTGAGAGAGAAATGTTTTAGATGACACATGTTTAAAGTTAAGATTATGTTGCATACTTCCATAGGTTAAGATACCTTGTTATTTTCTTGACCACTAACCAATGAGAATCTAAGGAATATTTGCATACACTAATCAATATTGTTCATCACAAAACCAAGTTGTGATACGATATTGTAGAACATTGAAGTTTCTCAACTACAAAAATTTGTACAAAGTAGAATCAAACATAAGTTAAATCCTCCTTTAAAAAAGTTACAATTATTCACCACAGTAGAAGAGATTGAACTACCTTTAGTCATATTAGTTTTCTATAGTAAGTCTTATGTATACATATTCTAAACAATAATAATACATTTGTTCAGAAGATGTTTGATTTTGATACCCATAAAATAATATAATAAATCAAGATGTTTGAGAGAAAACTTGATATTTAATTAATCAATAAGGGATTGCACCAATTGAGAAAAGCTCCCTATAACAATAATATCATCAACTTATGCATGTAAGTGAAGAATATGTTCCTTAGTTTTGTAATAAAAAAAAAAAATGGAAGGATCACATTTACTTGTTTTGAAGCCAAAGTTTACCACTCATGTAGAGCTTGTTTTAAATCATGCAAAATTTGTTGTGTTTACACATTAAGGGTTTATCATTTTATTTTAAAAAAATGTGATTTTTGTATATATATGGTTTCATCAAGAATATCATTTAAGAATGTATTATTGATATTTAACAAAAGATCTCACTTATTGGTGATAGTATGTGTGAGTGGTTTTACATTAAAGTCAACCATGCTAGTGTTGAAAATCTTTTACTACCAATCTAGGTTTATACTTCTTCAAATATCTATTCACATTTTCTGTTTTTCTATAAACTATAAACTCACTACACCTAAGAAATATTCAAATTGTTTTATTCAAAACATTACATTCATCTTTCATAACAAAATACCATTTCAGATTAGTTTAGATTTTCTCTGTATTCTTAGGATCACAATAAGATATAGATGGAGAAATTCTATGCTTACTAAAGATAAGTTTATATTTGATTTTCACGGTTTACATGTTTTGACATAGAAAAACAAACTCAAAACCTAAATCAGAAGATGACATAGAGTTTCAAAGAGTAGATAACTTTAACCTGATGGACCATTCTAATATTAAGAAAGAAGAAAAAGGATTGATCCATTAAAATGATGTATAGTGATTTGAGAATCATTGAAAAAATGTGCTATGATGAAAGAACAAATAGTTGAGTAGTTGTTGAAAAAAAAAATTATATTTAAAGAATTGTAGATTCATTAAAAATATCTTTAAAGACATTTATAGAATTTCTCAAGAGTAAAATAACATAAAAATGTATATTCATGATATTTAAGCTCATTTTCTACAACCATTCTAATGAAGGGTCATAAATAATGTCAAACAAGTAATGTGATTATCCAATACAATAAGCAAATATACAATTTCTATTTCACATTCATCTTGAGCAAATTATAGTGAAAATGAAGAATGTAACACCTAATGTCCAAATCCACGCACACAATCTAACGATTCATGTTATATTTCCACAATTACTTAAAATTCGGGATAAAACCAAATATAGTATAAAATCACGAAAAAAAAAAGATAAATATCAAAATAAAATTGATACAAATTTAGAAACCGAAAAAGTAATTAATTTTTATTTTCCAACTTAAGGTGGGGAGTTGCTAAACAGCATTATTACCCTTCCCTGTTCATTATATTTAACAGATTCATTCACTACATTAAACAAACTATTCACAAAAAATCAAATAATCAATACACCATTTTTATTATACAGTCTTTCGAAATTCATTAATTAACCAAATCAATTACATTTTAATTACCATCAATGTACATTTAAAGAAACACAATAATTTACTTCAAAAAAAAAAAAAAGAGTGTAACCAGCATCTTTCATTAAGTAATTTTAAAAGCTTACTCCAACCATTCATTCATTGGTTGTCCAAAACTGGTCCAATCATTACATAAATATATAAATATATATATATACCTCTTAAACTTATTTGAGTGGTTGACATTATGAAATAAAATAATGAAACAATTAATAAATAATAATAATAATAATAATTAAGAAAATGATAATGTTTGTTTGTACTATGGCAGGTAGGGGCCCACGATAATCCCGGAAAGTGGTGTTGCGACCGCTTATCTGGTAATTCTTATCCACAACGAATCGGCCCGCAACGCAATTGAGTGAGCCCATATCTTTTTCTCTCTCTTTATTTTTCTCTCTTTCTCTCTCTGCCCCTTATTCTGGTGGGCACATTCACTCGTTCTTCAACCTCCATTTCCCACACCCAAACCCAAACCCTTCTATCCACTCACCATGCCTCTTCCAATTTTCCCCACACCCACTCTCATCATTCCCATAATCACCGACCTCGCCGTCTTTATAGCTCCCCTCTGGATTGCAGTCATCGTCGGCGTTATCCTGGGCTGGGCCTGGAAGCCCAAATGGGCTTTCGACCCAAAACACGCTCTGCAAAAGCTTCGACCCCCTCGCTCCCCCAATCCCGCATTCACCTACCCCGCCACCACTACCACCGCCGCCGCCGGTGAGAAACGCGCCACCGGGAATGCGGTCGTGACGGAACACGATTTGCTGCACTTGTGGAAGTTGGTTGAGGAGAAAGACGGAGGCCCCGCGTGGAATCAGATGATGGACCGTTCTACCCCCACCATGAGCTACCAGGCGTGGCGTAGGGATCCTGAGGTACATAGGCCTTACCGTTTTGAACTTGTTAATTGATTGATTGATTGATTGATTCAACGGTGTGATGATTGAGGGTGCGTGTGTGGTAGAGTGGACCGCCGCAGTACCGGAGCAGGACGGTGTTCGAGGACGCGAGTCCCGAGTTGGTGAGGGATTTCTTTTGGGACGACGAGTTTCGGTTGAAGTGGGATGACATGCTTATACATGCTTCCACTATACAAGAGTGTGCTCTCACTGGAGCCATGATGGTGCATTGGGTGCGCAAGGTTAGCTTCTTCTACTCTCTCTCTCTTAGTAATGATACCGAGAGAAGTGCTTGTTGAAGTTGTTTGTTGATGATGTTGTGCAATTGTGGCTACAGTTTCCCTTTTTTTGCAGTGACAGAGAGTATATCATAGGGAGGCGAATTTGGGACGCTGGCCAAATTTACTACTGTGTCACTAAGGTTCCTTCCTATTATTATTATTAATTTCAAATTAAAATGCCTTTTTTTGTTCTAATTAATTGCGAATGAAATGCTTCTCATTAGTGTGCTTGGTAATTTTTCATAAGCCTCTTCCTTTCTAATATTTTTAAATATTTATTGGAGAAGAAAATAAAAATGAAGAAATAAATAAGTAAACTTCTCTCTAAACTAAAATTAAATTAAATTCTGGAACAGATTCACCTACTGGCTGTTTCGTAGAAGTTTTTGTTCTAATTTGTAGAAGCTCTTAGGGAATGTTTGATGAGTTTCTTCGTAAATACTTCTAGAAGAGGAAATAAGAAGAAAAAAGAGAAATTAGTTTCTCCCTTCCTGATTTGTTGTTCTCTAAATTTTTATTTCTATCTTGAGCTTAAGTTAGTTTTAGCCTTTGGAGGAGTTCATTCCGTTCTTTTCGTATTAGTTTTTCACTCTAAAAGTGGTTATGGAGAATTTTGTCCAAACGATTATTCTAATGTATTGTGTATAAACCAATTTTATCCATTGAAGAACCTTTTTTCTTTTATGATAGTTTGTGAAGAAGTTTATCCAATTAGTGTTTACTTTTAGTGTTCGCTTATGTCCATTATGAAATTAAGGTTGTACTTAGATCATGTACGGATTCATTTGGCTTGTCTTTTTTTGTTGAGTCCGTCTTTGATGCTAATTTGTTTATTTGGTTTGGCTCGTGTGTGAAGAGTTATAGAGCTATGGTTGGTTTGTGTACAATGCATCGAGCTGTCTTAGACTTACTTGATTGAGTCTTTTTGGAAGTATTAATCAAATTTAGCTTATGGGAATTAAATAAGCTGTTTTCAATTTGAAACAGTGTTTGTTTGGTAATTATAATAGTTTTCAGTTTTTCAGGAACCATCTTTTTTCTGGTTTGTGATATTGACTTGTGGCTTGTTTTTCTTCTTCAGGGAGTACCTTGCCCCTCCATGCCAAGGCATAACAAACCTAAACGAGTTGATTTATATTATTCAAGCTGGTGTATTCGTCCAGGTAGCAGGCAGTTTAGAGCTTGATTCTTGAAAGTAGTCTTTATTTAACTGACATTTCACTTGTTTAGAAATTATTATCATTTCGTGTTTGTGCATATCAAAACTATAAGCTGTGATTTTAGGAAAGATTACAAATATGTAGTTTGGAGACTGGGAGTGGAAGTTTTTCCTTATCTATCTTAATATTTTTTATAACGAAATCTGTGAAGGCTTTCAGATATTTTATTTGGAATGGTTCTCGTCTTCAGAGAAGTAGTATAGTTCTACTTGTGAACCCTAATGCTCACTTTCAACCTTTGACATATGGTTTACCTTTTTCTATCTTGGTGATTTTGTCGACCGCTGAGCATTATTTCACCTTAATTTGATTACTCAATGTCATTGAACTCTGTTAAAAAAATTACAACATATGTGAAACCATTTAGAGCAAACATTATTTTAATTGTTTCTCAGTATTTTCTGAGGTCTTCCATTCCTTTTAATTGTGACCATTTTATTGCACTGGAGCCTCTTTTATGTCTTCTTTAATGACCAAAGTACCAAACCTCCTTAGGTTAGTTTGGCATCCTATAAACTTTCTCTCGTTTACACTCATATAATTTGATTTCTCTTGTATTTCATTCTTCTGGTTATGCAATCAGCATCCCATTCTCTGCTGCATATAGCATTTTTCTCTCTTGACACTTCACTCACTAAATTTTTCTACCATGCATCAAGTTGGTCTTATAGATGTTTTAGCATTTTGTTATGTTAGTCTCAAACTATACTAAACGTAAATTGTGTTCCATGTTCTGTCTACTCCTGCTTGAACTCATTTTTTGATTTTACTCCTTCCTCATAAAAATTCTCTTAGAATTTGAAATCCAACTGGGGTTGGATTGAACTGGTTTTGGTTCATAATAGGATGGAACATGACCATAATCTTTTTATTTTCCTTGAAGTAGATTTTTATCAACGGAATGCCAAAGAGATCTTTAACGGGTTTTTGTTCTATGTTTTGCTTATTGGTCTTAGTCTGAAAACATTAAATACACCCTATTAAAGGCTATAAATTACTTAAATAAATATCAAACGACTATTGGATTTTTTATGTAATAAATACTTTTCTTTGAGTAAGAAGTTTTTATTCTTGATTTCTCATCATGTGCCAATAGGAACATAACATCATACAAAAAAACCATGTATAAATTTTGTATTATGTTCATTAATAGTTGTTCTATAGACAATAGATACTTATGTTCATCTGTTGCTTATCTGGATCCAGTCAAATCAAGGAAAGATGGCCAGCTGACTTCATGTGAAATATTATTGTTTCATCACGAAGATATGGGCATACCCTGGGAAATCGCTAAGCTTGGAGTTCGACAGGGTATGTGGGGAGCTGTGAAGAAGTTTGATCCTGGACTACGAACATATGAGAAAGAAAGGGCTTCTGGTGTACCATTATCTCCCTGTGCTCGTGCTGCTAACATCAACACTAAAATCAGTATGGACTACCTTAGTTCTCTGGAAAACTCGACCACCGATTTGTTAGAGACTGAAAATGAAGATTCTTCTGACAAACCAGTTGGGAGGAACATACCTAAGCTTCTAATTGTTGGTGGAGCCATTGCTCTTGCCTGCACCCTTGATCAAGGACTACTAACTAAGGCAGTTATATTTGGAGTAGCCCGAAGGTTTGCGAAAATGGGAAGGAGGTTGTGACATATTATGCTTTTGTCTTTCAGAAATGGCCATCCAATTTCCTCTTGCAGTGGAATTAGAAGTTGAGATGTTACTTCTTGCGTTGGAGCTACTACTGTTTATTGTGGATCTAGTTGGCAGCCACGGTTTAAGAGGATGGTATTATTCTTTCTTCATTTGTTTGATCTTCGAGGCAGCTTTTAACTGGAAATACGAAATAGGAACATTGTATCTTTATATCATTAAAGATTCTGGAGCTGCAGGAATAACATCAATATCCAGGTTTTTCTTCAGTTCATGTCCTTTTATTGTTAGCCTTGGCCGTATGATTGTATATCTCATCTTTTTCTAGCGCTTGGTTTTGAAAAATACAGTGATCAAGGTATGGTAGCTTTCAAAATTATATTGCATGAATGTTTATTCTGCCTGACAAGTCTCTGTAGATAAAACGAGAAAACCAGTTGATGAATAATTCAAGTAACACTTTGCTCCAAACCTGGTTTACTCGTAATAATTAATAGACTTTTTTAATATTACATGCTATGTTAATAATGTGCTTGCATAATTTTACAAGAAATGAGAGTTAGGTAAATTTTTAAATTAACATCAAAATATCATATATGACTTGGATTATAAAATATTAAGTTTAATAAACAGTCACGTGCAAATTTTGTACGTGTTTTCTGTTTTGGAAAGTTGTTCTTGAATAAATAAAACTAAAACAATAAAGTTTAAATCAGTCTTCTATTATTGATTGTGATTAGATTTTTGCTTCTCCAAAATTGTGGATTACTAGTGACCCAACTGGTTCACAATTTTCAGTTTAATTGGCCGTTTTTATTTATGGTTAATATAATTTTAATCTCGAAGAAAGTTGAACTAGGGTGCGTTAGAGATGAAAATTTTCATATACATGATGTTATGCTCGAATTTTATGTTGTATCATTTCCTCAGGATATTGTTTGGTATAATTGAATTTGAGTTGTATTTTCATTTCCAACTATCATAATTGAAATTGATCCAAATTAATAAATCTTATGTTTGGGTTGTGTACAAAAATAGTGAAATTATAATTCTGAGTTGAATGGTTATCGGAGTTAAACTGTAAATTGAAAAGAGAGCTTAAAATATTATGTCGTTTGCTATAAATAATTGAAAAAAAAAAACATCTTAAAATGATTAAAATTTAGAGATGTTTATAAGATCGAAATTGTCATTTTACAATGATATTTCAATCGAAAGAAAATGACCAGAAATACAAGTACTTTGAATCCATTAAAAATGTTAAAGATGAAAATTTGAAAAAAAAAAAAAAGCGGAGGGATTGGTTGGTAGAGAAAGGTGGCATCTTAAATAATTATAAACCTAAAATACCATTCATCATATTCAATTTAATTCGACTCATGTAACATAGTGAAGATCAAAGTTCATTCACTCGTAAATTAACTTATAAAAAGTCAGGATAATTATTTAATTTACTTTAATAAATATCTTTGCGGAACTTTCTATTGACTTCTTATGTCTAGTATTCACATGATTTGGAAAAGTTATTAAAATTTGACTTTTTTGTACATTTTTTTTTGGATAATTTTCTAAATAAGTTCTTATTATAATTTTTTAAATTTCAATTATGTTCACATTATTAAATTTTATCAATTATTTGTCATCAATGAAATTTTAATAAAACAAAAAAATAATATAAGCATAGGGACAACACAAAATTTATAATAAAAAAATTACATTTTATGAAACATACAAATTATATCAAGATTTAATAAATAAAAGAGGTAAAACATTAAATACATATTGTTCTTTATGAATAAAAACTAAATTAACTAGTTTATTTTCGCAATGAATTTTTTCACAAAAAAAAAGTTTTAATTACATTTACTGATAAAAATATAAATATTATTTACATAAATGCAAACATCGATTCATCTCATTTTAAGATTTCAATAAACTATTTATTGTTTTAAGAAACCATATCAAGCCAAAGTCTAATTTTAACCAAAGCTTCAAAAAATTTTCCTTTCAACCGTATTTCAAAGCATAAATGTCCCTCATAAATTTAGTAGAAATAGAAGTTTGCATCCTTCAAAAAAGTTGGAAAAACTCCTACATATTTACCCTGACTTCCTTTACAAATATCAACGCATGTAGTTAAATCAAGACAACCCTTAATTATACCATCAATGTTTATCTTAAGTCAATTAGAAGATGAAACATGTCATATTAGGTATGTAAATGAAACTACATTACCTTCTTTAGTTTGAATATTGACAAATTTCAATACCAAAAAATTAGAAACAATATTACCTCATGCTTCTTACATTTATTTTAAGGCATATGCATTAACTCCTTAATTTGAAAAACAGTAGAAGTAAAAGCAATTGAAACCCGAGATCTACTATGCATCCTTAATACTATGTCAAATTGACGGTGAGATAAAAAACATTTATTTCTTATACTTAGACTTAAAAAATCGAATACACTTCATTCTAGTCTAAGTCAATTTGTCATATGAAAACTCCAAAGCCTAAATGTATAGGTTTTTATTTTCCAATCGAATATCATTAACTTACAAAGTATCATTTATCCTAGAACTACACAAGATAGATCATTTAACGATGACCAATCATCATTTATGTGTCTTCCTAGTTCAAACAAAATATTGAATCCACTGTTCCACTTGAAGAAAAAACTTAATTGACCATTTATAAATTTGGAGGTTATAGGACAACAAACCAACAATCACAAAAAAGAAAAGTATCTTAAGAAGTCTAACAAAAGAAAAAAAAACATCAATATTGTAAAATTTACTTTTAACAATAGTTATTCATGAGTTGAGAATGTGTTATACTCATGCAAGAACGATGTCAAATTATACAAAAAAATGATTTATATCACCTTTGTATAGTTTATAGCGTATTATGTGCATATCCAAATGTGTAACTGAAACATTATCATCCAATTATAAATAAAAAAATAAATCCAGAGTTAAGGCATTGAGATTTTTTAACTTTATAGCACTTTTAACTTTCGGTCAAATTGTTTTTCATTTTTTTTCGGGGTTTAACATCTTCAAATTCTATATATATATATATATATATATAGAATCTAATTATTGATTTTTCATCTAATTATTTTTCAATAATATATACTTCAAAATATTAAGCTATAATTTTCTGAAAAAATGAGAACATTAACGTTTAGTTATTACACTTTTTTATTCTATACTTCTTCCATTCTATTTTATGGAGGTTTGATGGGTTAGGGAATGTTATGGATTTTTTGAATATACTCTTTATCTGTCTACTTAATTATTAATTAAAGATAATTCTGAAAAAAAAAACATTAATACACTACTAAAGTAATAAAAAAATAATTAATTTTAGTTTTTTTTTTTTTAAAAAAAATTTAGAATTAAGGAAGTGAGTATTTAATTATAGGTATGTGTTGGTAATAGTCCAAATGTAACTAAAAAATTTTATATTAGATATAATAAACAAAGTTAAACACTTTATATAAATATTCATAATATCATTGTGTTAAGGTTTTTGTTCTAAAATTGATGTCAAATCCATAGAACTATAATTCATCCAATGACTTTTAATTGTATGATGAAATATATGAATAACCCACGTATAATGAAATATATGATACAATTTTTTTTAAATTAAATTAACAACATAAATCATCATGTATTATAATAATTAATAATATTTTTTTAATAATAACCCAAATTTATTAAAAGTATACAAAACATTTCAAATCACATGTCAATTCAAACAAATTTAGAATTAAATTAAGATCTGACAGCCATTTGATTGTGTTCCCTCTTCTACCGTTCTTTTTGCTGAAAGAGTTGCACTAAAAGATAAAAGATACACTTGGACAATGACAAACTTGTTCTTAGTAACAATTATTTTTAATATGTAAGATTGGAATATTTGAATTTCAGTTTTACTGTACTAAGTTTTAGTTTTTATTTTTTTTAAATAACCACTTTTGATTTGTAATACTGTATAACACTAGATAATTAAGTATTAAAAAAATGTTAATTAACAATTTCAGGTAGAACATATTTGTGGTGTAATATAATAGCAACATGTGATACTTAAAAAGAAAAGACTCTTATGATTCATAAATTTTTTTAATTTATTTATCTTAAAATAAGTGTCGAAGATTATAAAATAGTGATTGAAAATTTTGAGAAATGAAAACAAAAAAAATTATAAGGAATAAAATTAAAATTCTTATAAAGATGAAGAATAATCATTTTGAATTCTATAAAACTGAAAAATTAAAATTAGAAATAATAGACAGTGTACCTTAAGCGAATTTCAACGTTTAATATATCAATATCTGTGATATGAAGCCAGCTTTTTCATCTCATCAAGCTGAGACTAATTATAATAATCCATTTGTGTATTAATAATAGATATGGTTCCACTTAGAAGGCTAAAATAAAAATTCACTTATTTTATAAAGATTAAAATTAATCATTTGAAATTTTATAAAAATAAAAAACAAAAGAAACTTCATCTGTAAGGATTATATTTGGTAATAAAATTGAGTGAAAGCTTAAAATCATGACCAAAAAACTTTAGTGAAACTAACCCTTAGTTAAAAAGTTGTCAAATAATAAATATTAATTATTAAACTATATCGTAATATTAGGTAATTGCATTTTTTTATAACTTTAAATTGTTTTTTAAATTTTTTTCGTAATCCAAATTATTTATATAAATTAAAATTCAAATAATATTTATGTAAACATATATTTTTTATTATAATTTAAATAATTATCATTTTCACTAATTAAAACAATAATGAACTATATAACACTGAATTGAATCAATAATTTAAAAAGGCGTAGAAGTGAAATAATGATTAAAAAACTAAATAAATATAAATGGACATTAAGGTTCTACTTTAACAGATAAAATAACAAATTTTAATTTTATTAAATAAATAATTTAAAAAAATAAATGAAATGCCACAGCTGGAGATTCTCTTCACTGCATGCTCTTCAGTTCTTATGATAAGTGGGCCTCTCAATCTTTTGTTTCATAGCCCATGAATCTCTATCACACTCTTGTTACTTTCTTTCTGCTCCCTTTTTGATTCCTTTTTCTGGCAGAAAAATCGAAATCCCATTTCACTTCCATTGCAATTATTATTAATGTATTTCCCAAACAGAAAATGAAAGCCGTTCCTTCATTCAACTAATAATAATTCAACACCCATTAGAAATTCAAGCAACACGTTCTTCGCACGCTACACACCTGGCTCGTACGTGTCTCACCTTAATCAATTTTTCAGTCACAGTCACAAAATCCGCATTACCCAGACCTACGTTGAATTCAACCCTGAAAAAATATCTAAGTAAATAACATTTTCTTACCCTAAAATGCTATAATACTCGCACGTGCTTGACCCCACTTGCTACGATCTAGCGGTGCGTGAGCATGAAATTCACGCTGCATGCCACGTGTCGCCATGCTGCAGGCTCAGGAGAAGCTCCACGCTGCTACAAATAACGCTACTCACATCACCTTCCTTCAAGCCAAACACTCTCTCTTTGCACTAACAACATTCACTCTCTTGCCACTGTTCTTCACAACTCTTCTGTAACCGGTGAGTCACTTTAACTTTCTCTCTAACAATTCATGTTTCGTACTAATTTTCTCACACTACCACACATTTAGATCTTAAGCATTTTCTCTCGATACATGGGAAGGTATCGGTGTATCGTTGATGTATATCGGTTTGATCTGTTTGACTAGTTACTGTCATTGTTATGGTTGTGTTGTTAGTGGTGAATTTTTGGTGTTGCATGCAGAAAGCACAAGCATGGCAACGGTGTCGATGGCATCCTACGCGGCGTCAAAAGGCGTGTGGAGTATGGAGACGGAGGTGAAATCATCGGTTCAGATGAACCTGAATCGGCAGGATTTGAAATACGATGGGTTGAGATCTCTGGACAAAGTCCATGTGCGAAGCACGCATGCGAGCAAAACGAGAAGCTCTTTGTCTGCGAAGAGTGGGCGTGAGAAGGTTTCGGAGAAGATCGAGTGCGGGATGAACTTGATCTTCGTGGGAGCTGAGGTGGCACCTTGGAGTAAAACTGGAGGACTGGGTGATGTTCTGGGAGGTCTTCCACCAGCTTTGGCTGTAAGTGGATTAATTGATTGATTTATTTCTCTTAAGTGGTTTAATTGTTTTCTTATTAAACTGTCATTAAATCATGATTAAATTAAATCAACTATAAAAATTAATGTATAAGCCTTTGTGGAGAAGATCTAAATTAGATATGTAGAAGGTGTTCCAATAAATGAGCTCAAAGGCCTAAAACTCTAATAATAGTTTTAGTAGTTAGAAAAAGATGTACAAATCGAGGAATAGATTGCATAAAATAAAATAAAGAGTGCTTATTATATTATATTTATTATTATTTTTTATGATTTAATTATTTAGTTTTTTTTTTGTTTGTTCTTTCGTTCTTAGTATATTTTGATTTTAATTTGTAAAAATTGATAATTTAATATTTATTTTTCAAAAATTAATACAATTTAATTATTTAACTTGAGATAAATTATGGATTTTTTATCAAATATAACATTAAAATTATTTTAATTACATTATAAAAACAAACTATTATTATTAACAAAATCAATTTTTTTATGAAAATTTCTTAATATTTTTTAATAAATTTAACAGAAAAGATGAGTCCTTGAGTTCATACAGAGAAACATAAAAATTCATATCAATATTCTTATTATTCTTCTTTTCTATTATATTACCTTATGTTAATGAGTTAAAATTTAATATTTATTTTAGTTGTAATTTTATATATTTATTTAAATATAAATATGTATTATTAATTTCTATAATCTATGTAATTTGAATAAAGTTGGTGTTAAAATAATATAATTCGAAGACTTGCATAAAAAAGAAAAGAAAAATTATGTTGTAGTGTGTATGTGATTATTTTAAGTGGATTAATAATTTATCTTTGCTATCTTTGGTACTACTGTTGTAGGGGTAACATAATAGTAGTTTTGTGGTTAAAAATATTAAAAATTTAAAATATAATTAAGGAAAAAAAAAATAACATGAAATTTGGATATATATATATATATATATATATATATATATATATATTTATAATTCATGATTTTAACCCAGTTTTGTGCTATTTGATAAAGGGGCATGGACACCGTGTTATGACAGTGTCACCGCGCTACGACCAATATAAGGATGCATGGGACACTAGTGTGACGGTGGAGGTAACTTTCTTTTGTTCTCGTCATGTATCTGTACAAATCTAAGTAACTCTTGGTTCTTGATTGAACTGTTTCATTTTTATTTTTTCTTTTCGTAGGTCAAAGTTGCTGATAGAATAGAGACTGTTCGTTTCTTCCACTGCTACAAGCGAGGTGTTGATCGTGTTTTTGTGGACCACCCTTGTTTCCTTGCCAAGGTTATATACTTTTGTTGGCATGAATATTTATAAGATAGAATACACCGTAACACCTTCAAATTAAACTAAGCATTTCTCTTGCATTTTGATTTTAAAAGGTGTGGGGCAAGACCGGTTCTAAACTCTACGGCCCTAGAGCTGGAGTGGATTATGAAGATAACCAACTTCGATTCAGCTTGTTATGCCAGGTAACTTCCCCTATAGTTTAACCTGCATAATTTTTTATTTATGATAGAGTACATAGCCTATAGCTCATAAGTAATGTTACCGCGGTAATTCGCTTCCCTTACTGCTAACACACGCAATTGTCTGAATCATATCTACACATGCTCCCTCTGTTTCAATTGATTTAATTTCTCAAAGAAAGGCCAACTTGTATTGAAACATGTAACATTGTCGACTATCTCAACGGCCATTTGCAGTTTTAATTCGTTATCCTGATTACATTTTGAGATCATGGATTTGAATTGACTCTGATATTTGTTGACTCTGGATATGACGTTATCAATGTGTTCAACAACTTTCAGGCTGCACTTGAGGCACCAAGGGTTTTGAACTTAAACAGCAACAAATATTTCTCGGGACCATATGGTATGGCTCTCTTGTTAATTCCCTGATCTTCGATATTCGGTTAAGAAAAACCTTTAAAGTTGGTTTACAAGCTTTCTCTGTCTTGGGGCAGGTGAAGATGTGATCTTTATTGCCAATGATTGGCACACTGCTCTTCTTCCATGCTACTTGAAATCAATGTATCAGAACAGGGGGATTTATAGACACGCAAAGGTGAGGATTTTATTTACTTTCTGCACGTTTGTCTTCATCAATCACCATTTAATCTTTCCAGGGAAAACTCACTTTCCTTGGTCCAATCATGGCAGGTTGCATTCTGTATTCATAACATAGCCTACCAGGGTAGGCATGCCTTTGAAGACTTCCCTCTTCTCAATTTACCAAATGAATACAGGAGCGCTTTTGACTTTACTGATGGGTAAGACACCGTTATCTGTTCCGAAAAAACTTACATGTCCTAAATTTAGTATTTTATTTATACACTTGACTTCTACACATCTAACATCGTTAATATACTCATGTTTCATTCTCAGACATCTTAAGCCTGTGAAGGGAAGGAAAATCAACTGGATGAAGGCTGCAATAATAGAATCGGACCTAGTGCTCACTGTAAGTCCATATTATGCCCAGGAACTTGTTTCCGGAGAGGATAGAGGTGTAGAATTGGACAATATAATTCGCAAAAATGGCATCTCTGGTATCGTGAATGGCATGGATAATCGGGAGTGGAGTCCAAAAACTGATAAATTCATAGATATGCACTTTGATACAACAACTGTAAGTGTTATCTTCCCTGTTATTAAACATGGTTTGCTCAATGATATGAAATTGTGGACCATATTTAGAAATTAGTAAGTCCTTATCAAATTGGCGTTCTTAGGTCATGGAAGCAAAATGCCTGCTGAAAGAGGCCCTTCAAGCAGAGGTTGGCTTACCTGTAGACAGGGATATCCCTCTGATAGGCTTTATTGGTAGGCTTGAAGAGCAGAAAGGTTCAGATATTCTTGTGGAAGCTATCCCAGAGTTCATTGACCAGGATGTTCAGATCATAATTCTTGTAAGTGCCTTGAATCGATCATTGCTGTGGTATTAATCCGTTTTAATAATACCGCTAAAAGATAAAAGTTATATATGCTCATGGTTCTAACTTCTATCCCTTTTCTTCTTCCCCAGGGAACCGGCAAAAAGAGCATGGAGAAGCAAATTGAGGAACTGGAGGAAATTTATCCGGACAAGGCCAGAGGGATAGCAAAATTCAACGGTCCCTTGGCTCACAAGATTATTGCTGGATCTGACTTCATAGTGATACCAAGTAGATTTGAACCCTGTGGTCTAGTTCAGTTGCATTCTATGCCATATGGAACGGTATAGACTATTGGCCTCTTTTTCTCTATTTCCTTCTCATCCACTACACAACATTTTCTGACCCTTTAAACAATAAATGTTTTCCCCAGGTGCCAATAGTTTCTTCCACCGGTGGACTCGTTGACACCGTTAAAGAAGGGTTCACTGGATTCCACATGGGTGCATTCCACGTAGACGTAAGTAAAGTAAAAAAATAGTCTTGTCTTGGTTTTTATCTGATAGATGAGCGAATCTGAAAGATTGTTACTGGGGTTTTTCTGTAGTGTGAAGCAGTTGATCCTGATGATGTGGAAAAGTTATCATCTACCGTAAAGAGAGCCCTTGAAACCTATGGTACCCCAGCCATGGAAAAGATTATCCGGAACTGCATGGCCCAAGACTTTTCATGGAAGGTAAGCATGTGTGAAAAAAAATAAAAATGGTACATCGTAAACGAAGGAGGCAAATTCTGTTTATCTTATATGATTGTGATGATTATGATACAGGGACCAGCCAAACAATGGGAAAAAGTGTTGTTGAGCCTAGACGTTGCTGGCAGTGAAGCTGGAATTGAAGGTGATGAGATTGCTCCTCTTGCAAAGGAAAACGTGGCCACTCCTTGAGCATCACCATTGAGATCCTTTTTCTTGATATGATCATGGACGAGAGTTATCTAATACATATATATATTTGTTCAACCATTTCAAACGAAGGGGCGAAACTTCAATTTCAAGCAAAGTATCAAGCTAACTATCGTAAAGGTTTTTCATAAGCAAGGTCTTGCCGTCAAGGAAATTTGAAGTACCTGAGTTTTGTAAGTTTAAATTGCAGTATAAGGTGAATAAATGTCAATGTACCTGAGTTTTTATTTTCTGATGTTATTGGCTTAGTCTCACTGCTCTTTATGTACATATTACAAATCAAATAATAGTACTATGTTTGCCATCAAGATTAACGTATTCACATGGATGTTGATTTCTTTGCAATGTATCTTTAGGATATCCCTAAGAATTTGATCATAAGTTTATAGGAATAATCATTCATTTTTTCAACTTTAAAAAAAAAATCGGATTTAAGTTCTAATAACGAAAATATTACAAAGTACCTAAAACAATTTATTAAATGTTTTTTAATGTTTAATAACTATTGTTCATTACATTCGATAAATCTACGTTACTTAGGAGTCGAAGTGCAATTTAAATACTTTAAATACTTTGAAGTGTTTTTAAGGAGTAACCGTAACAGAATCATGGTCCAAAACAAACAATATATTGAAAAGACACTCATCGTTCCTAACATAACAATGCTGCCGGAGCGATATTCCTAACATTTATAATATAATAACATAATTTCAATCAAATAATATATTGTTTAAATAATATATTGTTTACTTTGAGTATTTTTTTTATACTTCAACCTATACTTAAAAGGTCATATTAATACAAATAAATATTTATAAATATAAAGCAATTTTATATAAAGTACTGACTTAATTTTTATACTCGTTTATACACTCATAATTTCTTTTGTATCTATTGACTTGAAAACTGAAAAATCTTCTTGCCGATGATTTCTTCTTAAAATTCTTCAACAAACTCATCGAATCCCATAATTAAAATTTGAAGTGTCACAATTACTATCTTTTTACATATCTAATCTCTTTCAATGATAAAAAACAATGGCTAAAATGCATGTGAGACGAAGAAACGAATTATAAGGGATAACATAAGAAAACATAAGTGGATCTGTCTCTGTCTAGTTCTGAAGGCCATATACATTTGATATTGTATAATAAGACTAGAGTAATAATGGGAAAATGATGAATCATATTACAAAAACAACACTAACAAATATGATATTTTATTCTTCCTTTATTTTTTTTTAATCGTCCGCTAATGTATCTTTCCCGGCCACTTTTTTATTTTTTAAAATTTTCTGATTCGTTTATTTCTTTTGAGCAATAGCAGCCAAATAAGTTTAGGCTTTTTTGTTTTGTAACAATAAAAAGAAGAGTGTAGATTACGTCTCGTAGAATCGTGGCTGTAAAGTTATGCATCAAAAATAAAAGGCCTGAGTTTCCAGTTTCCTAGAGGTTGGGTTTGGGAAATGCTGATCACGAAAATGTGAAAGTGAAAATAAAGTTGTGAAGAAGGATTGCTTGGGTCCCTTGTACATTATCCAGAGTCATCGTCCTCATAAATCTATCACTCTCAGTTTATTGTGAATTTCTTCATTTCTATTAATGAATTTCATCATTAGTACACATGACTCTGTTACTAACTCTTTTCTCACAAATATATAAAGTAAACGTAAAAAGTGAAATAGTCTCTATATATAAATATATATTACAACGGATACAAATTAAGTGAGTGGAAGTAGGAAAAGAGGTCGGTTAAAAATAAAATAATAACAAAAAAATATAGAAGATTGATAGGCTGAAAGAAAATACAGAAGTATAGGAGAAATAAGGTTAAAATGTGATTGGTAGATTGTTTGGGTAGAAAATTTTTTAAAAATGACTCAGTATTTTAAGTTACTGAATAATCTGTATATATAATTTAAGTAGTTTTACCAAAAAAAAAATCATTATAATCAATTATGAATAATTACATATGTTTACAGAATTAATTATTCATTGCTTATGTGTGTTTAAAAATGAATTTAAGATAATGAATTTGAAGGAAAAAGAAGGTGAATACGTAGAATTCATAATATTTGTAGAATTCATAACTCGTCATCTTTTGTAATCATTTATTATCTTTATTATGTTTATATCATTGCATAAACAAACCTACATTTAATATGCAAAATGTATTATATCTTAAATATAATTGATTATACCTACGACGTAATTAGTTAAGTGCTAAATGCTTCAACTTATCTTACATAACCTCATTTCACCCAATCAAAAACCTATGATTTAATTTAGGTTTAATTATACCTTTGATCCTCATTTTGAAGTCAAAATCTCATAATGGTACCCAAATTTTTAAAAGTTTCAAAATGGTCCCCTTTTTTGTTAAAACGTCTCACGTTTGCCCTTTCTGTTAAGTCAAGGTTGACGCCGTTAGAGAGAGTGTCATGTGTCAATTCCTCAATTTTTTGAATTTTTTTATTATTTTTTTTTTGAATTTTTTTAAAAAAATCAAAAAATTGTCACGTGTCAAGCTGTCATCGTGCCACGTGGCAGTGACAGAGTGACGTGGCAGTGACAGTGACACGTGTCAGTATTATGCCAGGTGTCATTTCCTTAGTCTCAATTTGGTCCCTTTATTTTAATTTGTCTCAATTTAGTCCCATTTTTTGTAAAAATGTAGCAATTTTGTCTCTCTCCAAATTGAAATCAAATTTAATTTCTATATAAATGTACACAAATATTTCCATCAAAATTGATATTTCAAGTAAATATTTTTAACCAAATTAAGTTCATTTAATTAATATTTTACATTGAACTT